>Ga0308159_1001169_pt1 | contig 41801 bp, 35 predicted proteins | sample PhyCR1_FD_201040 | JGI IMG/M metagenome (GOLD analysis project Ga0308159, IMG submission 201040) | Phyllosphere microbial communities from UC Gill Tract Community Farm, Albany, California, United States - DLSLC.R1 | ecosystem: Host-associated > Plants > Phyllosphere > Unclassified | place: USA... | reverse complement strand
GTCCCTTTTGGGCTAAGCCAAAAGGACTAGGCCGCCGCCGATGAGGCGAAAGAAAAAGCCAATGGCATAACCTTTTTTAGACCCCTCTAAACTCGGGATGACAAATTACGAGGGGTTTTTACGATGCGTCCCTATACACACACCGCTATCCGGCCTGGGATATGATGGAGAAAGAAACCGTTAAAGCTTTTACAATAACTACACCTCCCTACCTCATCAACATTAAACTACCAGAAATGCTTTTACAGTTTGCCGCCAGATGAATGGTATAGAAATACACACCCACCGGAAGCACTTTGCCATTGCTTTGTCCGTTAAATGCAGTTTGGTAACCCCTGCTGCTAAATACAACATTACCCAGGCGGTTAAAAACCTTGACGATCGCCTGAGGATACTGCGCTATATTCCTGATCACCCAGGCATCATTTTCCCCATCCCCGTTAGGCGAAAATGAGGAAGGAACATCAACCCCTTTCTCGGCGAAAGTGACCGGCACCGCCGTGCGCCTGCTTTCACAATTCCCATTAGCCAAACTCAGGAAATAAGATTTAGATTTTACCATTCCCAAAGTAAATACCCCTGTATTATTCTCCATCAGCGCCTGCCCGCCGGTTTCAAACTGATAAAGTTTATAGGTACCTTCCACAGGGTTTAATACCCTGATGGTTCCCTCGCCTTCGTTGCACAACCTCACCTCCGCTACTGCCGGTGCAGGAATCTCCTGGCCAATATTTTCCACAACAAACTCCTGCTGAACCAGGTTACAACTGCTTCCGCTGTTATCCGTTACCCGCAGCCGGTAAGTTCCGTATGGAATACGCTCCAATGCCGGCAGCCTGCCTGCCACGGCGCCCAGATTGTTCAGCCACTCATACTGGTAAGGCGCTATGCCACCTGTTATGCTGATATTACTGATCGATCCTGTCCCCATGCCACAATGGTCGGGCTGGATCTTCACTTGGCCTACATCCATCAACAACGGTTCGATACGCGAAACGGTGTAATCGCTATAACGCTGTTCGCATTCCTTTTCGTCAGTGAGAAACAAAGTATACGTACCAGTTCTCAATCCTGTTATCGTGCTGGTATAGCCAATAGTTACCCCCTTGTCATCTGTCCACCTCAGCTTTGTTCCGGCATCCATATTGGAAGTTTGCACCGAGATCATTCCCGAATCCTCACCACAGGCGGCATCGCTGATCTTATAAGTCAATTCGGGAAAAACCTTCGCACTTTGCCTAACGATATTGTACTCCATTGTTCTTGTACAGTAAGGATTGGAAATGGTGAGTTTATATTTCCCCGGCAAAAGGTTTTCAATATCCAGCTGGTGGCCAACATCCAGTCCCACATCATTGGTCCAGCGGTAGGTTAACAGTTCAGCGGAGCTAACCTTCAGATTTTTTATCCAGCCATCATCAGTTGTACATCCTGCGTTCTTCAAATCCAGGGCCGAATCATCCACCGTTATTCCATTTTTTTCCTCAATGGTAAAAGTGTAAAAAAGTGAACCGCAAATACCCTGATCCTGCACTTCGACGGTATATTTCCCGGCAGGTACTCCAGTTAAATCTGCCGCAGTACCAACGATATCCTGCTTTTCATTTCTCCATACAAATTTTAAGGTTCCATTGCCCGAAGCAAGTAAACCCGTTATGCTGCCATTTTTACGATCGCAATCGGCATGTTCGGTGAGTATTTTGCTAAGGTCGGCAACCGGAGCACCTTCTGCAGGAATATTAAAGGGCCCAAAAACCACGGTACAGTCGTCAGTAGTAACCACCTTTAGCCTGTAATTTCCACCCTTTACGTTTTGCAGCTGAAGCGCAGTGCCCTTTACCTCATCAGCATCATTTAACCAGCTAACCGATTTCGTTTTTGCGGTTTCTAAATTGGATAGAAATACATTACTGATCCCGCCGTTCTCCAGGCTACAGCTGGCAGGCTTTATTTTAAGCATATTGGTATACAATTGTGGCGTAATATCCTTCAGCTCCCAGGTAAAAGTTTGTGTTTTACAGGCCGTACCTAAAAAAGCAGTGAAAGAATAGGTTCCGGGCAACAGGCCTTTTAAATCGGCATTGGTACCCACCAATTTCTTTTCCGCATTGCGCCATTCAATCGAGGTAGCACCCTGTACCACAATTCCGGTAATTGAACCATTTGCCTGCCCGCAGGTAGGCTGTTTAATCAGGTAGTTACCCATCTGTAAACCCATACCCAAAAATTCTGAAGTGCGGTTGTTCAGCGTAGCCGATGCCGTAAAGCCTACATCAGGCGGAATAGTCATGCTCCAGTTTCCCTGTGCATCAGCAAAAGTACTCCCTAAATATTTCTTTGCATCACACTGGTAACACTCTCCATCAGAAAACACCTCAATCTCTGCATTGGGCGTAGCCGTTCCGGTTAACTTACCATTGTTATAGTCATCAATTTTAATAACGGGGATTTCTACTTTCGATTTTTCTGACTTATAGGTGATGGGCATGGACGAGATACAATAAATCGCATTTCTTTGCAAGAGTACGTCGCCGCAATTGCTTGCCCTTACGCCTGGCGTTCCCGGACCAAAGCTTACCCGGTTGGCCATTACATTCTCTTCCCCCGGATTCTTCCCACCAATGATCATATTGGAGCAGTTTTCCAGGTCTATTGTACTGTACACATAAGATTTACTGCCATCGCTCCTCACCCCCAGGGTATTCCCCTGTATTTTGCCCGATGTGTAAATATTCCGGAATTCAATACCACCACTTCCTAAAAAGGTATTATTGATGAGTGCTACATTTTTAAAATCCATTACATATCCCCGGGCACCAATGCCTACACTCACACTTTCTAAGCCGAAATTATTGTTTTTGATGATGCAGCGCTCGCCTGTTGCTTCCACCGCTTGTGTGGTGGGGTTAATCCCCGATATCATCACCCCATAATCCCGAAAACCCCAAAGATTTCCCTCCGCTTTGGTGTCGCCACCAACCACAATATCATCACATAACCTAAAATTGAGCGTACCACCAAAGGCCGGACCAACGGCTGTTTTTTTATCTGCGGCAATCCCGAACCAATTGGCCGAAACCTTAATGGTTTTACATTTAAACAGGTAAACATCATAATCGCAGGTTAAGAAAAGGTTGCCCTTACCTACAGCTCCTATGGTGATGTCTGTGCCCTGCACAATATTAATCGGTGAAGCGCCGCGGCCGCCAGCCGAAAAGTTCGAAAAACTTAAACCATAAATTTCGAGGTGGCTGATCCCCGTTCCCTTAAAGGCTGTTCGTTCCGAATAATCGGTATAAGGAATAATCGTTTCGATGGTTACTTTGGCATCAGATAATCCAAGTGCCGCACCCGGCAGGCTTGTCCCGTCAATAATCAGGTTAGAAGAAAGGAGGATGGGCGATTTCAAACTAATGAGCCTGGCTGTAGCCTCAAAATGGATATAATCGGTTTCGGTCATTCCATTAGCACCGGCTTTTTCTAAGGCCTCTCTTAGCGTACCCGGACCATTGTCGAGTTGACTGCTCACCATAAACAGCTCCGCATGAGCCATGCCACAGGTTAACAGGCATAATAATAAGAGCAGTAATCGGGACATGGCGAGGCGTAGTTTGTAATAAACAAATGTAGCAGAAATTAATATTTTTTCATCAGGGGAGGAAATCGGGGATCTGGTTGATAAATTTACCTACGAAAACCAAAATAAGTGCCAGTGGAAAGATTTACGAAACGAATTCGTTTAACTATGAGAAATTTTAGCTAAACACAACCCACTAATAAATATCAAGAAAATTAATAAATGATTTTCGCAGCCATTTCAGTAAGAATAACTCCTACAAATACCCTAATTTCCGTGACAGAAAGGTAATTCATTAAACCTTTGTTTAGTTACGATAACCTTTTGAAAACTATTTTAAAATAGAGAGCATTTTTACTAGCTTCGGAAATATTTTAACACGCTTAACCACATCCCTCCAGAAAATAGCATAAAGATTTATACACTCAAAAGCAGAACTGTTAAGATTGGTTTTACCTCAACTGAAGCATCTAGATTTATGAACAGAATAATATTAGTTGGCAATGGTTTCGATCTGGCTCATGGCTTAAAAACGAGCTATAAAGATTTTATTATTTGGTATTTAGTAAAGTGTTTTGGCCAGAGAAGTTATCTGCCCAGTACTTACGAAAATAAATTGCTGCGTATTGAGTTTAATGATTTTAATTCATTCCTAAGTGTTGTTAACGCTCATAAAAGATGAAATTACCATTCAGGTTTTACAAAGGAAGATTTGATTTATTTTATTACAAATCATTTTAAAGAGCGTACCATAAAAGATATATTAAATATTTATGATAAAGATACTCCCTCATTCATAACGTCTGATAGTGACAGTTTTTCTTCATCAGATTATAATGGTAATGAACCTTTTATAGTTAGAATTTTATCGGATTTTCTAAGGCGCTTAATAATTAATTGCCAAGATTGCAATTGGGTGGATATTGAAAATGAATATTTCGACCAACTCAAGCTATGTAAGTATACGGGTGATTTCGAAATGGAAAGGGTAAAGCAGTTAAATAGTGACTTCGCTTATATCAAGAAAGAATTAGAGGTGTACTTAGCCTTGCAGCAAGAAAAAGTAAATATCATACCAAAGCTTTTAACTGCGATAGGCGGTAAATTTGATATTGAAGATTTTGAACCAGTAATGGGCTACGAAGCAGCAAGGTTGGAATTGGGTTATGATAAAACAGTGAAGCCAGAAATAACCCATAAATTGTACTTCCTGAATTTCAATTATACTGATAGTGTAGAGCCGTATCTTAATGCTTTGAATTCAACAAGGACAGCTTTTTCCAATATTGAAATAAATTATATCCATGGGCAGTTAAAAAAAACGGATAATCCTATAATTTTTGGTTTCGGTGATGAGCATGATAAGCAGTATCTGGAATTCGAAGAGAATCGAAATAATGAACTTTTTGAGCATATCAAATCTTACCAATATCTACACACACCTAACTATCGCAATTTATTAAAGTTTTTAAATAGTGGCCGTTATCAGGTATTTGTGATGGGCCATTCTTGTGGTTTGTCAGACCGTACCATGTTTAAAGAAATTTTTGAACATGAAAATTGCAAGGCGATCAGGTTATTTCATTACGATGGCGATTTTCACGACAAGGTTATCAATGTAAGTAAGCATTTCAGTAACAAAGGACTCATGCGTAAACTCATCGTTGATTATAAAGTTTCCGATGCTTTTCCACAAACTAAAGGTTAATCATCTACCGCATATATTCAAAACCGTTATTCCCGGCGATGGTGATTAAAGGCTCAATGGTGCTTTTAAATTTAAGCTTATATTCATCAGGCAATTCCTTCACACTTTCCAGATCAGGAAATATACTTAAGTAATCCTCCAGAAGCTTTTCTCCCGGCATCTTATATTTGATAATTTCAACCGCTGTTTTCTGTAAATTGTAAAAAGCATCAAAATATTTTTCCATGCGTGGAAGCCTGTCTGATTTAGAACTGTTAAAAGCTGAATTGGCAGGGATCAGGTTCCAGAATAAATCATGTGATACAAAACCATAGGGGATAAAATGCTCGACTGCAAATCCATTTTTATATAGTTTTTGGTTTGTATAGATGCAATCTACCCCACCTAACTCTTCAATTACAATATCCCAAACCTTACGCTGTTTCACCAAACTGTTTCTTTTTGCAGGCTTAATTAACTTGTTAGGAATATCCGGTACATTAGGATTATGTTTCTGCAAATACAAACTTAGTTTCCAGTAAGAAAAGCTCCTTAAAATACCTGCATTTGCCTTCAAATATTCTATCCAAACCGGATTAATAGTAATATGGGTTTGACCCAGGGCGTAGAGGCAATCGTTTTCAAAAAGTTGCGATGCACGATAGACGGCATTTTTATTCTCCGCTATAGCAGGAAACCACGGACTTAGAAAACGATGCGGCACCTGCTTATCAAAATGCCATAATAACTGTTGTGTAGATAAGCGCATGCTGTTAGTTAACAGGCTTTTAATCTTATTCCGCTCCTCATCAATACTTATTCCCTCTGCCGCAGCAATTTCTTTTACTTTATTGTGCAACTGGTCTTGCTTGCCAAAGCTCAACTTAAAATAGTTAATGGTATACCAACTGGCGGCAACCATTCCGGTAAATAATCTTTGCTTTGGGATATGGTATCGCCCATCTTCCACCTCATCTAAGATGGATAAAAACCAATAAAATTTATAGGCCGCAGCAGTATTATTAAAACTGGCAGCTAAAAGGTTTACAGGCAAGCGTTCATGATTAGGGATCATTCAGACGCAAGATATTCATAATCGCAACATTCAAGAAATATTCTTTAAGTTTAGCATCGGTTTAGATTTGTAGCGTAACATCCAAACACGTATTTGCCTTTGGCCCTTAATTCTTATATTCCAACAAGCAAGTAGTACAAATGACTGATATATTTTTAGGCACAGATCCAACCAACAACCTGCCCAAGATGTGGTGTCAGAACCGAAATTACCCCGCATAGTTCAATAACGTAACAACACCAATGCCTTAATGAAGCGTGCAATTACGAATTCACTTTGGAGTTTGATTCTATGAATTGAAGTAGAGCAGGGACTTGAACAAGACACCCTCCTGCAAAAGCATTTAATTGGTCAGTTCGCAACTTAAAATCTGGTGATTAAATCCCTACCCACTCACCAATTTAGCTGAATCCTTCCACAAGTAATTTGGAATAGGTTCTTGCAACTCCCAAGTGATAGACATCGGTTTAGAACCTTCGTATTTAATGAAGTTAGCGTCTCCAACAAAAACATAGCCTTGGGTATTCCCATATTGGTTTGTTTTAGCCTCTCTTACAAAAAGCAATATCTTCTTACCTAACTTCTGGTGATTAATATAAGTTAAGCCTTTGCCGCTATCGCTACGGGTTTGATTTTGAGATTGCCAATGAAATAAGATCTCATTAATGGCATAATCATCATACAGGGTAGTAGGAGAGAAATCCTCTTCCGACTTAGTCAGGTCTATAAAAAGTAATTCTGTATTTAAATCTTTGTTTTCGGCTACGCCCTCGCGATTGCTAGATTGGCTAGCTAAAGTACTTAATCTAAAAGCAACCAATACCTGATCTCTCGTATACCTAGCGTGGAGCTTCAAAGGCTGCGCATAAGATAGGTTTGTTAAATCATATTCCTCAAAATCGGTTTGAGCCAAACGGTAGGTTAAAAAAGAAATCATTTCCGCTACATAAGTTTTATTTCTCCCAATTTCTTCAATGCTTTCAATCAGGCTGCTGCCTGTAGGTTTTTGCCAAAAGTCATAGTGCAACATCACCAACATCAATTCATCCGTTTTAGAGAATTTTTTGTCTCTAATGAGGAAATTCGCTTTGGATAAAGTAAGTAGAAAAGAAAAATAGCTGTGCGAACTGGTGCTTAACCACTTGTTCTTCAACATGCCCGTATATAATTTTTCGTTTAGTGGGCTATAGTCTGCTATTACATCGGCTTCATCACATAATTTCGACCAGCTGTTTCTCGCATAAATCAAGTTAATATCTAGGTTGTAGATATGCAAGAAATTAGCTAAAGTCAACGGCAAGTCGGTATGTTGCGCATAAGCCCTAATCTTATGGATCAGATTTTTTCTGCTCACATTAGTAGCCTGTTTAATATTGGCTAAAATGGTCTCCTTTGCTTGCTTCTCTAAAACTATAGCGCAGCCCAAGGGTAAATGTGGAAAGTCATTCTCAATCTCTTTTTGTACGGTAGTATTGGTTTTGCCAATTAGCGCCCTAAACTTTCCTTCAAAATCGTATTCGGTATTGGCGTTACCTACAAAATCTAATACAGTAAGCACATCCTTTCCATCATGTAATCTTAGGCCTCTTCCAAGTTGTTGTAAAAAAATAGTTAAGCTTTCTGTAGGCCTTAAAAACAATAGGGTATCTATTTCAGGAATATCTATGCCTTCATTTAAAATATCAACCACAAATAAGTAGTTAATCTGCTTTGTGCGCAACTGCATTAAAGCTAGTCTACGTTCTTCGCTACTCGTATCACTGGTTAATGCTTTAGACTTCAACCCGGCCTTATTAAACCGTTCGCTCATAAATAGCGCATGATCTTTAGATACACAAAAACCTACCGCAATCAAATCCTCAAAATCTTTAGTATACTGTTCTAGGTTTCTGATGATCTCGCCTACACGCCTATGATTAGCCGTATATACCTTGCTCAGCTCGCTGGCCACATATCTACCTTTTTCCCATTTTACCTGAGATAGGTCGGTACTATCGGCAATAGCAAAATACTGAAAAGGGGTGAGCAGTTTTTGGTTTAGCGCCTCTGGCAAACGTATTTCTGCGGCAATATGGTTATCGAAATAAGGTAAAATGCTTTCTCCATCCATACGCTCTGGCGTGGCGGTAAGCCCTAACAGAATTTGCGGTGTAAAATACTTAAGCGCTTTTCGATAACTACTGGCGGTGGCGTGATGTCCTTCATCTACAATAATATAATCGTAATATTCTGGACTTAACATCATCGCTTCCAACTGATTGTTGAGCGTTTGTACAGAAGCAAATACGTGTCTTTTATCCGTAATCTCCAATCCATCTACCCAAAGTTCGGCAAAACTGGCATCCCTTAAAATATTTCTAAAAGTATGGCGGGCTTGTGTTAGTATCTCTTTTCGATGTGCAATAAAAAGAAAGGTTGCATGAGGATTTTGCTGCCTAAAACGCTTAAAATCAAAAGCCGTGATCATCGTCTTTCCTGTACCTGTTGCCGCTACAATAAGATTTTTGAATCTGCTATGAATATGACGCTCTACCTGTAATTTTTCCAATACCTCTAATTGGTAATGGTAGGGTTTAATATCAAAAAAGTTGATTATGCCCTCTTCTGTTTTTCCGCTCCTATTGTTTTTAATGGCTCCACTAAGCTTTTCGTAATGGAGCAGATCATCGTAAAGCTCAAACTCTGCATGCTGCCAGTAAGATTCAAAAGTCTTCTGAAACTTTGCAATAATGTGCGGGATTTCTTTAGTAGTAATCTTTACATTCCATTCTAAGCCATCCGTTAAAGCAGACCTCGAAAAGTTGGAAGAGCCAATATATCCCGTATGAAATCCAGAATTCCTGTAGAACAGATAAGCCTTCGCATGGAGTCTTTCTTTATCTACATTATATGATACCTTAATTTCGGTATTCGGTAGCTTGGCCAATTCTCTAATCGCCTTGGCATCCGTAGCCCCCATGTAAGTGGTGGTAATTACCCTTAATTGTCCACCATTGGCAGTAAAATCTTCAAATGCGGGTTTCAAAATTACGATGGCTTTCCATTTGATAAAAGAAACCAATAGATCAATACGGTTGGCAGAGGCTATTTCTTTCTTCAGTTCGCTTTCTAATGACAAACCTACATTACCACCAGTAAAAAGTTCACTTTGTGTGAGCCTGGTTTGTGGTGTAATTTCTTTTAGTCGTAGATCTAAATCACTATAATGGTTGTCTATCGTGGTAAAAACGGCCTTTAGGATAGTGGCCTCTGCATCAATAATATCTTCTTTGAAATCGTATTGTGCTATCTCCTGTTGTAAAAGAACAATAATTTTGTTAGCAATTTCAATCTGCTTAGTAACATCTCTTTTAATTAAATTAAAAGCCTGTTGCATGGCCGAACTTAAATGTTGGGCCAGTATTCGTGAAGCTTCCTCTTTGTCTATCGGGGAGGTATTAATGTAAAATGACTGCCTGTCTAAACTATCTAGCTTCGCTTTAAGTACGCCAGTAATTAATTGTTCGTATATGCCTAAGTTCATTGATATAGTTCCATTAGTTCTTTTACCACTGGCACATCTGCCGCGGCCCAATCATACGCCATTAGGCTGGCTATCTTTTCCCATTTTACTTGCGTATGCTCCATTGCGTTAAGCTCACCACCTTGGTATGCACAAATAAAAGGATAGAGGCGCAACGAAAAATCTGGGTAATGGTGCACCACCTCTGCTAGGCCTTTACCAATGCTGATTTCTAGATTTAATTCTTCTTTAATTTCCCTCGCCAGGCAAGCTACTTTACTTTCGCCAGGCTCCACCTTTCCTCCAGGAAATTCCCATTTCAAAGGTAATTTCATGTTGGCGCTACGTTGGGCAATCAATACCTGGTTATCCTTAAAAATAATGGCGCAAGTAACTTCGAGCATTAACTGATGTTTAGGTTTCTAAAGTAAGATAAATTTGTGAGAAGGTAAACGAAATGTACCTTCCATTTTCTACCTGATCTAGCGTTTCTGAAATATCATAATCACACAGGTACTAATTAGCTGAATGTCTCATTATTAAAAATGATAAAATAGCTACATTTTAGGGAATTTATCAGACCGATGTTGACTTAACCAAATAAAAACTCATTTTCCGAAAAACGAGTGGTATTATTGCCTTAGGTATATCTTAAAAAGTAAGTTTATTTATGGATTTTTTAATCATTATGTTTTATAAACATTTAAATGTTTTGTTTAAACCAAAGTTTAAAAATTTGCAAAGAAGAATGCAAAGAGAAATAGCTTAAAAACTTAATTATCAACGATTTTTTCTTTGCATTTTTATTTTAGCTTGTATGTTCTCTGATTATGTTTGTCTTCACTAGATATAATAATTAGATCTTTTTCAACCATTTCTTTAAAAAGCCTGGATATGTAAGAAGCATTTGAATCAGGAACATTTAATAATTTTCTAGCCGCCTCATTATCAATTTCATCTGCTGTATCTAAATATCTAATGATAGATTCTATTTGTTGGGCCCTTTCTTGCTTTTTTAATTTCGAGTGACTGATTTTATCGTCAGTTGTTGCAAGTTTACTTCTATGTATAATATATTTTAAACCTGATGTTTTGCCAGTAGTTTCAATGAACTCAAGCTCAATTAATTCCTTAAGTATTCTTCTTAGTTGGCTAGTACTTACAAAGGGAGAAGTTTCAAGTTGCTGAAAAGTTAGCTTTTGCCCCATATAAATGCTGTTGATAACTAGTAACTTTTCCAAGTCAATATCAGATTTAGTGATTTGCTTATAAGTATAGCTTAACTCTGCCAGTTTTTCCGAATAAACATCTGCTTCAATTCGAAAGATTATCGAATACTCAGAAAGTATTGGCTTTGGAAGTTGTTTTCCTTTAGATAATAGAGCAGTAAAGATTTTATCAAATCCACTACCCGCCTTTTCAGCATAATTTATTTCCCTCAATATATCCATTATATTAGGGTTTCTTGGATTAGTTTTACGGAGAAAATTAGTTTCATTAATGCCTTGAGGAAAATGACCAGGGCTTTCGAATTCTATATAACTTGGATATTTGCGGATTTCAATTATCTGTTGCCGACTATAATCTCGATGCGCAATGCTATTGATAAGCATCTCTCGTAAAACTATTTCAGGATAGTCTTCTATATATTCTCTGAATAACCCAAAATGAAATTCTCTTATTTTAGTTTCCGACTTTAACTGATTGAAACATGCATCTGCTATTTCGATTAAATTTCCAGTAAATTCAAAGGGCGTGTAAGTACCATCTTCATAATATCGTATATATTTTATTTGACTATATGGGATTTCCTTTAAAGCTTTCTGATTACCTATAAATAAAAGTCCAGTTGTTGTTGGCAAGGTATTATGTTGGTCATCCTTTATAAGACCCAATGTTTCAACAAACTCTGCTGAGGTTTTTTTTAGATAAGGGCTCTGTGGTTTTTCGCGTTGAATACGATTATACAAATCTCTGGTTCTATTTATATCCTGCCAGCCTGGAATATTGATCCCCTGCTTGTCAATATCAAGAGAAGGCATTGCAAGTTCCCACGTTTTCTGGTCATAAATAATGAGCCCTTTTTCTGCTTGTATTGTGACTATCTCATGAGGATCAATTGCCCTATTTCCATCATTACTTCTAATTAAATATTCGCCTTTAGATGTACGATGCATTTGAGCCGAAAATGGTATCTCTAAGACTAAAATGCATTTTTTATCTACTTCCAACTTATGATGATGTAAAGTAATAGATGGGACTGTTCTATCTTGAATTTGTCTTATTAGTTCAAAAATTTTTGCGTCTGTAAAAATAAAATCAGTGTTAATTTCTTTAGTGTCGTCAATAATTCCAACAAATAAGAATCCACCCTTTTTATTTGCAAAAGCTACCACATCTTTAGCCAACTCCTCGTATTTTGGCGCAAAATTCTTAATGGATTTACCAAATATAATTTTATCATCCAATTGCTCTTTAAAATCGAGAATTTCACATTCACCTTTATCCAAAAGATTGTAAAACCATTGTATACTATGTTTGGTATATTTTATCATGAGCCGAGCTATTAACAATCATAGAATTTAGATTGCCTATTATCAATCTAAGAATTATTGTCAAATTTACCTTCAACTTGCCTCTCATAAAGCTCTTTCAGTTCTCTACCTATTCCACCCGCTTTACCAGGATCCAAATCCTTTTCAATCATAAGTTTGATACAGCTACCGGTAATCAATTTGGTGGCCAGTTTGGCCCGAAACAGAGGGGTCACTTTCACCGAAATACACAGTCTAATACAATACTGAATATCTTTCGCTTTTTGGTCAGCATAACTATCTGACATTGCTAAGTTTTCCACCTTCGATAGTTGTTTTATTCTGTCCTTAACAAGTCTGTAGTCGGATTGTGAAGTTATTTCACGCCAAATCTGATTTTCTAAATTGTTAAAATGTAATATTGAACTGTTGTTTTCGAGAGGTTTTATCATATATCTTATTCGAGGGCTTTCATGCCTCCATTAGTGAGTAGAAAATGTTGTTATCTTCTTTAATCGGCATAAAAAACTTTTTACATCCACATTTAAACTATCTTCAATATCCAATTACTTCGTGGCTTCATCTCTCACATCATTTTTAAATAGGGTGGAGCTTGTTTTTTTTCGCTTATTTCTCGCTTGCCTAAACAACTCCCTATATCTTTATCCCATCTTGGTATTTTCTACTTTTTCTCAAACTCCTCAACCTCACTTTTACTCCAATCACTTGGATTTAACAGTTCTCTAATATCTACTCTTAAGAATTTAGAAATAGAATTAAGTTCTTCCAATGAAGGTTGCTGTTTATTACTGCACCACCTGGATACAGTTTCTTCTCTTCTTCTAAGGTGTTCTGCTAAAGCTTTGTTGGCAACTTTATTCTCCGCAAGTACAACCTTTAATCTATTCAAATCACTCATTTAAAAATATTTATTGATTTTTATAGTCAATTATTTGATTTATAGAATCAAATAATTATATTTGTTATCAGTTATTTATAGCGACAAATAGAGTTGGGGAAACCTGGCTTTAACGATGTCTCTCATGCCAGAAACCGTCAATTTTCACATGAGCCGATCGTGAGTTCGCCTATCTATTGAGTTTTGCTATCTTCGTGATATCTTATTCAATAGGGCGGACTTCATGTGAGTCTTTTGTGAAATTCAGATTCTTCTGAATGGTTCTTGACGGTACCACTGGCAAAAGCTTTGAAGTTCGCCCTATTGGTTTCTCACCAATTTGGTTTTCCATCTGCTTTATTGAGCCTGCATCGTTTTACATAAAAATTAACGTTTATGAAAACGAACAAATTAACCGCCATCAAAATGTACTGCTTCTTAACAGAAGTGGCACAAAATCATTCCCTCCAAAATTTGTTAAACAATATTATTTGTTCTCCATCCTAATGTTTGCCAGAAATTCCAGGTAAAAATGCGCCCTAAATAAAAAGGAAGTATGCGGGCGATCGCATACCCGATTTGAGGAGGGGTTAATTTAAACTGGTACCAGCCCCGTGATGATTAGGCACAGGTGTATACTAGGGTGTTTCGCGATTCCAAGGTAAGCATCTTTTTTCTAATGTTTATTACGGTTTACCGTAAAGTATACAGAAATGTATGCTTGGGGCTGTTTATTGCTTTGATTTTTATCAACACTTAATTTTTAACCCCTTTACGATGAAGCCATCCAATCATTATCCATTCAACAGGCTCTTCGCATTAAAACCGAAGCCGCCTGTGTAGTCCAAGCCCTCAAGGGCAGGAATTTACCGGTTAATGGTTCTTTAATAATAACCTGCCCTTGGTTTTTGCTGTGATGGATTTCTCGAATGAGATTGCCTCGGCTCGCTCATCCCTATGCCTCGCAATGACGATCATGGATAGCGGAATTATCGCGACACAGCAAAAAGTTAACGATGGATGCTATGCGCCATGAGCTCCCGCTCTTAAAGGAGCGGGCGGGGGCTGAGGTTTTTTCTGATCAGCCTGCGCTCTTTTTTATCAACCTAACAAAAAACTAAACATGAAAAAAATAATACTTTTTACTGTAATGGCCATGCTATGCCTGAACTTTTGGGCAAAGGCACAAAGTGCTGTTAAGCCTTTATCAATAGGAGATGCGATACCAGATATCGCATTAAGAAATGTACTAAATTATAAAGACAGCACAATCCAGTTCAGCAATTTTAAAGGTAAAGCAATCATTCTTGATTTTTGGGCAACCTGGTGCACGGGGTGCATTAAAGGCTTTCCACAGCTGGATGGTTTGCAGAAGAAATATGCTGACCAGCTTCAGATTGTATTAATGAACATTTCATCAAGGGATACCAAGAGCATCATATCAGTCTTTTTGAATAAGCAGAAGGAAACCATACCATCTTTTAGCATTCCTGTTGCGATGGTCGATATTAAACTGAAGCAATTGTTTCCCTTTCATGTGTTGCCACATTATATATGGGTATCTAAAACCGGGCAAATCAAAGCCATTACCGGATCAGAGGAGCTGAGCCAAAATAACGTTGAAAGCTTATTGGCGGGGAAGGAATTAAACCTGCCACTCAAAACCAACTAAACATGAACACAAATAAATTTAACGCAAAACCGCAGCGATGGAAGTACCTGTTGCTGCTGGCAGCAACGTTGTTGGTTACACTGGCGGCATTAACTGCCTTTGGGCAACAGCCACAGCCCTTCAAACTAAACGGCCGGGTAGCGAATGATCAGGGTAGCTATATACAGGCCACGGTGAGGAGCAATCGCAACGGGATGACCATTGCAGATACTACAGGTAATTTTAACCTGATGCTACGCCATCTGCCCGATACCTTAAGTATTTCTTTCGTTGGCTATCAAACATTAGTCCGGGTGATCACCAAAAATGAAAGCCAGATACGCTTTACAATGACCAGTCAGATACAGGAGCTTGCCGAGGTTAAAATCGAGACAGGTTATCAAACTTTAAAGCCAAACGAGATGAATGGTGTGGTAGCAGTTATTGATGAAAAAGCATTAAACAGCCGCACTGGCACCAACATATTAGATCGTTTATTGGGGCAAAGTACAGGCTTGCTTTTGAACGTAGGTAAAACAAATGGCAACCCGCAAAACACTACCGGTTTAAGCGTTCGCGGCCTGGGTACAATTAACGGCCCGCTTGATCCGCTTATTGTGTTGGATGGTTTCATTTATGAAGGGGCTATTACCAACATCAACCCTAATGATGTAGAAAATGTAAGCATTCTGAAAGATGCTTCAGCCGCTGCAATTTGGGGCGCCAGGGCAGGTAATGGGGTGATTGTCATCACCACCAAAAAAGGGAAGTTAAATCAGCCTTTGCAAATTGGTTTTAACGGCAATGTAAGCATCCAGCAATTACCGGATGTTTTTGCGGTAAGCCAGATTTCTGCATCTGATCAGATTGAGGTAGAGCGGATGTTATTTAATCAGGGTTATTTCGATGAACAGATTAACAGCCGCCCCTACAGCGCTCTTAGTCCTGTGGTCGAAATTTTGCTTGCCCGGAAAAACGGGCAGCTGAGCAATACCCTTGCCGAATCAAGATTACTGGAAATGAGCCAGTATGATAGCCGTCAAAGCTACCTCGACAACTTTTATACACATGCCATTACACAAAGCTACAGTGCAAGTTTAAAAGGAGGTGGGCAAACACAGGATTACCTACTTTCAGCAGGCTACGACAGGCAAAAAGGAGAAACCTATGCCAGCAATAATCGCATCAATGTCCACTTTGCAAATAATTTTAAGCTGAATAGCCAGCTGAGTCTGGCAAGCAACATATATTTCACTAATGTAAATACAGCATCTGGCCGTCCTGCCTTAAACAGCTTGCGCAATGGTACACGTACAGCCAGTTACTTCCGGTTTGCTGATGACAGTAGCGTCGCACTACCCTTTGCATTAGCCTATCGCCCTGCTTATACGGATACGGCCGGCAATGGTAAATTGCTGGATTGGAATTACTATCCTACAGAAGAATATAAACATAATAAAACAAGCAGCAAACAGCAGGAAATATTTGCCAGTATGGTACTAAAATACAAGATTTATGACTTTCTAAATCTGGATGTGGCATACCAATATCAAAAACAACACAGTGAACAAACCAGCGTTGCCGATGCAGATAGTTATGCTGCCCGCAATCTGGTCAACACCTATTCGCAACTGAACCGTGCTACCGGAGTAGTTAATTATTTGATTCCTAAGGGTGGAATTTACAGCAACAATCTGGCAGACGTTTCAACGGCCACAGCAAGAACGCAGTTAAATTATAATAAAACCTTAGATGTACATGGATTAAGTGCCATTATTGGAGCCGAAGCCCGCAACGCTGAAACCCGTGGAGAAGGCAATACCAGGTACGGCTATCAGGCAGACCCCTTATCTTATGGGAATGTGGATTTCGTAAATGCCTATCCGGAATTTCTTTCGGGCAACTATAGCCAGCTCGGAAATACAGATGGCCTGTACCATACGCAATATCGATTTATGAGTTTTTATGGAAATGCCGCCTACACTTACTGCAGCCGCTATCAGCTATCTGGAAGTTTGCGAAAAGATGGCTCAAACATTTTTGGAGCAAATACCAACGATAGATGGAAACCCCTTTTCTCTGCGGCATTGGGATGGAAAATAGCGGAAGAGGATTTCTACAAAGTAGACTGGCTGCCAATGTTACGTTTGACAGCGAGTTATGGAAGCAGTGGAAATGTAGATTTAGGCCGTACCGCTGCTGCTGTGGCCACATATGGCAATAACAGTACAGGCGTGTTTCCATTTGCAAGGGTAACGACGATTAACAATCCGGATTTAAGATGGGAGCAACTGGTACAAAGTAATGTTAAATTAGATTTCGAGCTTAAGCATAATCGCTTAAAGGGTGCTATAGCCTATTTCATCAAAAAAGGAACAGATTTATACGGGCCTGCTCCTTATGATTATACCACGTGGGGTGGTGCTGAACTATTGGTTCGGAATGTGGCCAACATGAAAGGTGATGGAGTTGAACTGGAATTACATAGCCTGAATATAAACACACTTAATTTCAACTGGCGGAGTGATTTCTATGCAAACTATAACAATACTAAAACCACTAAATATTATAGCCAAAATAATTATGGGATATTTAATTTACTTGGGGGCGGTGGTTCCATTAATCCTACCGTTGGCAAACCTCTTTACGCCATTGCAGCCTACAAGTGGGGCGGGCTTGATGCAAATGGAAACCCACAGGGCTATCTGAACGGAGTATTGAGTACTAACTATGCAGCTATGGCTGTTGAGGCCAGTACAAAAGCCACCAATATTGAATATGTGGGCTCAGCCAGTCCCTTATATTTTGGCTCCCTGGTGAACACCTTTAGCTACAAAAACCTGAGCTTATCTTTAAACATGAGCTATAAACTCGGTTACTATGTTGTAAAGCCTGTGATCAGTTATAGCCGTTTGTTGAGTAGCGGCGTAGGCAATAGCGAGTATGCGCAGCGTTGGCAAAAGCCGGGGGATGAATCGAAAACCAATATACCTGGCATGATATACCCCTCTAATCCAAACCGGGATGCCTTTTACCGCTCCGCAACAATAAATGCGGTAAAAGCCGATCACATCAGGTTGGATTACATTAACCTGGCCTATCGCTTTAATGTCGAGTCTTTAAAACTTCCATTTAAATCATTAGAATGTTACGGCAATATGCAAAATGGAGGCATTCTTTGGAAAGCCAACAACGCCGGTATTGATCCTGATTATGCCGAAAATATTCCCCCAGCACAAACGATAGCCTTCGGCATCAGAGGTAATTTTTAACATCAAAAAAGAAGAAAATGAAAACTAAATTTTTAACAGGCATCCTGATTCTGTTATGGTTAACAGGATGCAAGAAATATCTGGATGTTAAATCAGATGACAGGTTAGTGATCCCCAATACCTTGAGTGATGTACAGGGATTACTGGATGATGCCACCTTAATGAATATTCGTACTACACCCAGTTTTGGGGAGGCAATGGCTGATGATTATTTCTGGTTGCCGGCAACCTATAATGCACGGTTTGAGAATGAACAGAAACTTTACCAGTGGATTCCTGAGGAAATGAACTACGGTAACGACTGGTCGCAAGGGTACAGGGCGGTATATAACGCAAACCTGAGCTTAGAACTTTTAAGCAAAATACCAGTTAACGGGGGTAACGAGCAAGCCTTTAATAGTGCCAAAGGATCAGCATTGTTTTTCCGTGCCTACTATTTTCTACTTCTGCTGGGCCAGTATGGCTTTGCCTACGATGAAAAAACTTCGGATCAGGATTTAGGTATTGTACTGAGGATGGTATCAGATTTTAATGTCCCTTCGGTAAGAGCAAGTGTAAAGGCTGGTTATGATCAGGTTAATGCTGATCTTTTAAATGCGCTAACCTACCTTCCTGATTATCCTCAACACGTCATGCGTCCCTCTAAAGGGGCTGCCCTGGCGCTTTTGAGCAGGAGTTACCTCTACATGCGCAAATATACTGAAGCTTTAAAGTATGCTAACGAGGCCCTGAAACTAAATAATGCGTTAATGGACTATAATAATGATGCCGCTATTATCAGTTTAACAGCTAATGTTCCGTTTCGTAAGTATAACAAAGAGATCATCTTTTATGCAGAGATGGGTACTTTTACCGCCTTCCATATCACTTCGAGGGCGAAGATAGATTCAAACCTTTATGCCAGTTATGCTGCAAACGACTTGAGAAAAGTCTGCTATTTTAGGGTTAACACCGGTTACCAACAATATAAAGGCAGCTATGCCGCCAATGCCAATAACTTTTTCACCGGGCTGGCAACAGATGAACTTTATTTGACGCGTGCTGAAGCCAATGCCTTTTTAGGTAATACGGCAGATGCTTTGCTGGATTTGAACTTACTGTTGAAGAAAAGATGGAGAAGTACCGCAGCTTACCCGGCTGTAACCGCTACTGATCATTTAGATGCTTTAAAAAAGGTGAGATGGGAACGCCGCAAGGAACTATTGATGCGCAACCTGAGGTGGATGGATGTGAAAAGATGGAATAAGGAGGGGAATAATATCATCATGAGAAGAACAGTTAACGGAAAAGTTGTTGAACTTTTACCGGGGGCAGCTTTTTATGCCTTACCCATACCAACAGATATAATAAGGGAAACCGGAATGACACAAAACTAAAAAACAGGCGGCATTCGCCGCCTGTTTACACAGATTAATTAATTATGCGCTTCGTTCGAGATTTGCAAAGCACCGTCGGCCGAGCCACTAACGTAATTAATAGATGGGGCAGAAGCTGTTGATACCAGATTTAAACTCGATTTTAAACTTGGGCTGCTTGTCGGGTTATCTACGAAACTTGCTGATACACGGATAGTACAAGCTTGTTCATTAATACCGCTACAGGTATTATCGTCTGCATCAAACTTCCAGTTGCTTTCATTCGTTACCTGGGCGGCAGTATAATCAGGGCCGTCATAGTAAAAGGTATACATGGTTTTTGCAGCAGTTTTATCTGCTTTAAATGCCGAGCCGGCAAATACCAGTACTAAACCAAAAGCGGCAGCCATCAGGCCTTTGCTTAAATTTTTAAATGTAGTTTTCATGTTTAAGGGAATGCTTTGTTGCGTTTGAAAAAGCATACGAAAAAGTTGAGGAGTAAAATGTTCCTGCATAACAGGAAACCGGATTTAATTGTCACCTGAAAAAGGCCTTGCCCTTTCAGGTATTTGTTTCGCTATACTTCCGCTACCTCCTTTCTTAAGGTAAAAAGATGTACACCATAACCATTTAACAATAAAAAAACGAGATTAAACATCAGATGAGCAGGCCAGTTTAAAAGCTGAAGTACCCCGCCGCAGGCGCAGGGTGTTTGCTCAAAGAAACCTGCAAGCATTAAAATAATGTAAGCGGTAAAAATCAGGAGCAACAACAGGGAAAAAGTTAAACCAGCCTTAGCGGTTACAGGTATAATAATCAGGCCGGCAACAAGAAATTCAGTTGCTGGTAAGAGCCAAACCAACACGGCCGACCAGCTTGCCGGAAAAGGTTGCTGGTTAAGCTGGTGCTTAAACATGGCAACATCATTGAGCTTAGATGCACCAGTATAAACCCATAGCACAATCAATAACCATTGGATAATTGGAACAACAAGAATTCTTAACGAACTAAAACTTTTCATAAAAACATGAATTTTATGAAAGCTAAACTAGGGATGAAATGAAGATCCTGTAACTTGATGAATGGTGCATAATGAACCCTGTAGACCAGGCAAAATCACTGTTTCAAAGCAACTTAGCATAGATCATACAAAAGTGATCATAATTCAGGTTTACGTAATTGCTGAGGTCTTTCTTCGCAATAAAGTTAAGCTGCGCCTTATATCGGCGCATTAACAGTGCAACACGCTGCTGCGCCAATTTTTCTTCCAGCACCAGGGTTTTAAACTCCTGCCCCTCATCATATTCGGCACATAAACTAAAGTAAATGGCCTTTAACTCGGGGAACTTAAGGCCAAGCTGAATCAGATCTTCCAAATGAATGTGATATAATTCGCTCTCGATACAGGCTTTTAGGTAATGGTGCATATTGAGTTTCCTGTTGATCACAACATCACCGGAAACCAGAAAATTGATAATTGCGGGCTTCTTTCTGGAATAGGCATTATATTCCTTGAAGATCCCTGAAGAGAGCCATGCAAAGTCGCCACAGTGCCGGAAAAAACTTTCGCCCTTATTTAGATGCGTAAAATGGAGGCAGCTTATGATCTGTTTCCAGGCAGCAGGCTGCAGAATGCCCAGGCCTTGCAGTTTTTGCTTGAGGTGATTAAGATTATTTTCGTTCATAATAGCGGCATTAAAAGGAATAACCACCAGCTCATGGTCATGGAATACTGGTGGTTATTCACTGATTTTACTGGTAGGAAATAGTATAAACTAACGTTTCTCCTTCTTCAAAACCGCCTTCATCCGAATAACGGCTACTTGATTTTTTATCCAGGTCAACTATTTTTCCTTCGCTGGTTTTGCCCGCTGTATCCGCTCCGGTAGCCTTTACCAGGCGAATGGGTAAGCGGGCGATGAGGAAGGTACTGGTTTGCAATGCCGCCTGATTGATAAAACGATCATCTATTCTTGCCAGAAAAGCCAGTTGCGTTGCGGCCAGTATAAAATGGTTATCCATCCAGCGCCTGTAGTCTGTTTTTAGGGCATCTGCCTCCGCCTTCAGCTGCTCATCGGGTAGCTGGTACAACTCACTAATCAGCATTTGAACGCCAGGTTCATCAAAAGAAAATTTTTTCATATCAATTGGGTTAGCAACTAAGCTCCATGCTTAGTCATAACCAAATCTATTGAGCCCAAATTAATTAATACCACAATGAACGCAGAGATATAATAAGTGGGAAGGATTAGTAAATAAGTGGGAAACAAACAGGCGATATTAAATTTTAATGTAAAATTTTGCTGCCGTTTCTTATAGATTTAGGATTTATCCCCCACATTAACTTTATTTGGGTGTGTTTGATGAACCGTTATGAATAAAAACAAAGCGCATTCTAAAACATCCCTATATTTTACTGGTTTAAATCGTGTAATTGCGGCCTTTCTTGTTTCGCTTTTACTCATTTTTTTGAGCAGCCCCACAACCTTTATTTCCAGCATGGCAGAATCTAGGTTTTACACTTCCCTATGTTTTGGATTTGCTATGGCCTTTTTATTGATTCAGCTTATTCAATCCCTAAACGTTGCCCTTGATTATATTTTTCCATGGGAAAGGCTGAAAGCCAGGGTGCTTGCATTATCTGTTCTGGGTACGATACCCCTCTTCTACATTGACTGGTTATTGGTGCGTTTTATTTACAAAAAAATTGGCGGGGACTTTGAAGCGAGTGGTTTTACAGAAAGGATTTTACCCATCAATGCGGTATTGATTTGTTTAGGACATGTGCTGCTCTACCTCAACCGAAAACATAAACTGAAAAAGATTAGCGCTGCAACGCTCCCCTTGGATAACATTGAAACAGAAGTTACAGAACCATCTGCAAGTGCAATAGTTGAGCAGCCCTTTACAGCAGTAAGCCAGGATGATCACCGCTCAGGCGATGTTAACCCCCAGGATTTACCTCAGCACAAATATTGGAGCGTTATAGAGGGAACCATTCAAAATAAAAAATCCATTTATCAACTCAATGAGGTGAGTTGTGTTGCTGTGGGAAGTTCTTGTGGCGACATTTACCTGAAGAATGGTAAGAAGCTGAACATGAGTTACAGGAAGCAGTCACTAAGAACCTACCTGGACCCACTTAAGTTTGTAGAAACAAGAGGAGGGCTGTTTGTTGCCCTGGATGTGATTATTGGTTATACAGAAACCAGGCAGGACACCACGCTCCGGATAAAGGAAGATTGTCCGGCCAATTTTAATATTAACATTAGCAAGCGGTTCTTTAAGGATTTTTGCGCCGCATTCGAAGCCTGTCAGCAAAAGGCTTAGAAATGTTAACAAAAATTGACATCGTTAACTTGATCAGCAAAGGTGTTTTTGTTAGATTTAGTTTAATTAGTTGGTCATGGGAGATTGGACACCAGTTCAGCCTGCTGCTCATTTTATACACTGTTGTGGAATGAATGCATGTTGAACGTTTAAACCGCTCATTATGAAAAAGATCGACACCCTCATTCAAATCCTTTATAAAATTTATCTGTTGTTAAAGGATCACCCCAATCTATTATTGCCATCGCCACAGCTTATGGCGGAAGAGGAGCAAATGACCCGGCAGGAGGTTAAAGATTACCTTAAAATTAGCGAAAGCACTTACAAGCGTAAAGTAAAAGACGGCACCCTGAAGCCAATTAAAATGCCGGGCGGCGACCGCTTTTATAAGCATGAACTGCTGGGGGCTTTTCAGGAAAGTCACCGCCGCGGCCGTACCTAATGGTTTACCCTTCCTTGCACACAGGTTAACCCTTTCTGTACCCTTTCTGTACCTATTCTGTACTGATTGCTTACCCATTCTTTACCCTTTGTTAACCCTTTGCTTACCTAAATGGTAAACGAATGGTAAATAAACGGTTATAAAACAATGAATTAGCGTTAACCCATACGATAGTTACCGGCATACACCAGCCTTCAATTTAAATTCAGCACCAGGAGAAATTTGCCTGAAGCTGTCCCAAAAAAGAAAATCGTCACTATCGATCAGAATAAAATTTTGTTTTAATATCCACTCCTAACCTCACCCAATGAAAGTTTGTGCATCCTGGACGGACATTACATCGAAAGACTGTGGTTTGAACCCTTAGGTTTCTTTTACAGGTCATTAAATCCCTCTCTTCAAGGAGAGGGATAGCATAACATAAGCCAAAGCAATAAACTTGAATAGGGTGAGGTAAAAATCAGTTGCGAAGTTTAATTTGCAAATCATCCTGAATTTTGACTTTTGAGACACCCTCATTCCGGGATCACGGATGCGCTGGAGCGGGATTGGGGAATGGACGCTTCGCATAAACGAGAAAATTGCAACAGACCATGTAAAAACAGGTCCCGCAATGGCGATGCCAGTCGGGCATTGGGTGACTACGAAGGCTAATGCCCCCGGGGGTATTTCGCCTGGAAAATGATTGGGGAGAAATAAAATATGCACGCTAAGCCACTATGGTTTAAAAAAACTCGCTGGTTTCGGGCCGTACAAGAGAAAATTGCTTCATCCGTGGTTCACTTCAGCCCATTACAGATCATTCCATTCCAATACAGCCCAAAATGTGCCTTGCCTTTATGATGTGGGCTATGTTTGATTATGGATTTCAAATATACCGGTATTCAACATCCATTTAAACAATGATCACATTTTAAAAATTTAACATTATGGGAAGTTATTCAAAAGGTGCCAACGGCACATTCTCTGGTAAAGTAGGCAGCGTTATTGGCAGTAGCTGGCGCAGTATTGATTACCTGAAAGGTTTGCCGAAAAAAAGCACCAAGGCTGCAACATTAGAGCAGATTACACAAAGGGCAAAATTTGCCCTGGCCCCCCTCTATCTGAGGCCGATCAAAGACATTCTTAACATTGGTTTTGGAGATAAAAAGTTAAACAAGATTACAGGCTATAATGCGGCAGTGAAAGTGTTTTTAACGCAGGCCGTGGGTGGGCTTTACCCTGATTTTGAAATTGATTTTTCAAAGATCGTGATGAGCAAGGGTTCACTCTCCGTATTTCATGGCCTGAGTTCCACTTTGCAGGGAAGCGACTTCATCCTGACCTGGCAAAACATCATCAACAGGTACAATGCTTTTGCAGATGACGCATTAATTGTGGTTATTTTCAATGAAACGAAAATGATGTACCTCATTTATGAGGAAATGAGCAGGGCCGATTTAACCTATACCGTTAACGTAGGGCCTGATTTCTCGGGAGATGTATTTTATAGCTGGGCATTTGCTTTAAAAAGAGAAGGCGACGTAGTGGCCAACAGCCAATACCTGGGCTCGTTTACCATGCCTTAATTATTCACTGAAAGTTTGTTTGATGTGGGGGCCTTTTGGTCGCTAAAAGTCCATCCGGATGCTCCGCATCAGGCAGCTTTTCCTAAAAAATTACATTCATGAAAACAATAACATTCAGCAGCCATGCGCTGCTTAAAATTCCGTTCATTCACCTTTTAATGCCTTTATTGCTCGTTGGTTTATGGTTTGGCCTGCCAAAAATAATAGGCTACCTGGAACCCACAGCAGGCTTTCTTGATGCCGGAATCATACAGGTGATTCTGTTGGGCTTTACCTGTTATTTTATCCTGCTTTTTCTATGCTGGTGGTTGCTTAACCGTTTTTGGCGGTTGGCCGGACTCACCCAGACTAAACACATGGTTTCACAATTTCAAAACTTAATAACATGGCAACAATTAGGATTTTACTGGGCATCATTTGCCTTGCTGCTTTTGGCTGGAGTGGGCTGCCTGGCAGCAGTGTTGTAGAAAGCCGGAAACGGGAAGTAAGGCAGGGGGCTGGAGGCAGAAGTTGGGAGAAAGCATGGGTAAAAAATCGTTCTTCATTAAGCGTTGATTGTTTAAGCTTAAATATCCTAACCATCGCACAATCGCAGCTTGGTGTTCGTGAGCGGACGGGAAATAACGATGGGCAGGCAGTAGAACAGTACCTCAATTATGTTGGCTTCAAAATAGGAGCCCCCTGGTGCGCCGCCTTTGTCAGCTGGGTATTTGGAAGCGCTGGTTGTGAGCAACCTAACACCGCCTGGAGCCCGGCATTATTTCCGCTTCAGAAACAAACCACCGAAGTTAAACCCGCCACGGTGTTTGGTATCTATTTCCCTTCCTTAAAACGCATTGCCCATTGTGGCTTTGTAGAACGCCTGGACGGACATTGGGTCATCACCATTGAAGGTAATACCAATGTTGCCGGGAGCAGGGAAGGCGACGGCGTGTACCGAAAAAGAAGATTAATCAATACTGTCAGGTATTTTGCCGATTGGACCAAAAGGAAGGAGGAACCAAAGCATGAGAAAATTTAGTCTGTTGCTGGTCATCACCCTCCTTGTGCTAGCCTGTGGCAGTATAAAAGATAAACAACTGTTGAAAACAAACACCTTTGAAACGGAAGCCACTGCAATGCGTACGGATTTATCGATCGTTTCAGGCAAACAGGAGGTCATTACCGACAGTTCCCGCCAGGATTATACCCTAGAAATTTTACCTGCTGGTGTTTTCACTTATGATGCGGTTAACGGCTACAAAGGTATGGCTAGCCAATTGGTATGGAAAGGAAAGGTACAGCAGCAAACGCTTGTTAAGCGCAACGAGAATCAACTGATTACCGCTAATCAACGGCAAACACAGGCCAGGGAAACAACCAGAACTGAACAGGAGGAATACATCAAAAAATCAACCCGGAGTTCAGCCCTGTGGCTTTGGCTTGCATTGGCCATCGGAATATTACTGGTCTGGATAATCTTGATTTACAGGCTGCGAAAAAAATTCACCATGCATTAAATGAAGCGTTGCACAATAAACAGGAGCTGTTAGCGTATGATATAAGAGAGCGTTAATTTAGATTAAACGGGAATTGTCCAGAATTGGATGGTTCCCGTTTTCTTTTGTAAGCAGCATTATCGTAGAAAAACCTTAAAGCTAAGTAGACAACATCAAAAGTGGTCCGATCATCAGTATGTGCCTTGATGTGGGCATAATTTTTTATTGAAAATTGACAGAACGGATTTGACACCAAAATGGGTGAGAATGGAATAACGTGATCATCCGGTCAAAAACAGCGGCCTGCAATTGCAAGGGGGGGGGGTGTATCCTGATCCGGAAATATAAATCTTTGATGAGGCTACCCTGCGCTGGATTCAATTTCTGAACCATTCGTTCGGCTCATCTTCAGCTCTTATCGGATCACAAGTAGTAATTTTTTATTAATTTGTATAGGAGCAAGTTCATGTGGATACGCAGATCCTAAATCTGAGCTGGAAACCAATCGGTTTGATAAGCGATATGGACAGATTTGATGCGGCCTGGCAGGCGACCGAACGTAAGGAGGAACAAACCTTAAAAGAATTGAAGTCCATTTGCTGCAGTTAGTAATGTTATTGAACATCGGCCCTGCTAATAGAAAATAAGGGAAATAAAACGATATCCTTCTGCAAAATGTCCGGATTGCTTATTCATTCCCGTTATTAAATCACTACAATATAAATGCAGGTTAAAGATATTGGTTTGAATGTTTTTCATTTCATAACTATCATGCTTGAAGTTTATTCATGCAAGAATAAAATTTATCACTACTTATCCCTTTCAAAATAGAATGATCATTCCCGTTTTGGCAAAACATGGAGAAAAAGCGAGATGAACATGCAAAAAGGCACATCTCTTTGGAAATTTTTTTAAAAGGAGATGTATAAGCTCTTTTACCTATGCGTTGGGTAGCGTAAAAAAGAAGCTGCTCCCTTCACCGATTGCACTTTCGACCCAGATCCTGCCCTTTTCCGCTTCGATAAAATCCTTGGAAATGGCCAGGCCTAAGCCTGATCCCGACTTGTTCTGCCCGTCTGTTGGCACCTGAAAGTACCTGTCGAAAAGCCTTTTCTGGTACTTTTCGTCAATGCCTTTTCCAAAATCCCGTACAGAAAACCGGACCTGACCGGAAAGCTGAACGACATCAAGAATAACCCTTGACTTTTCCGAGCTGTATCGCAGCGCATTGGAAAGAAAGTTTACCAGCACCCAAGCGGTTTTCTGGATGTCGGCATTAACTTTTGGAAGGTTTTCATCACAGTTCACCTCGAGCCTGATATGCTTCTGTTCTGCCTGAAAGCTTACGGCATCAATCGCATAATTTACGATTTCAAGTGGTTTGGTGATTGCAAAGCTAAGCTTGAGATTACCCGTTTCGGCCTGAGAGAGGTCCAATAGCTCACTGGTTATCTTAAGTAACCTATCGGAATCTTCCCGGATATGTTCGAGTAATTCTTTTTGTTCTTCGTTCATTCCTCCGACTCTTTCATCCTTTAAAAGCTTTAGACTCATCTTTATCGATGATAGCGGCGTTTTAAGTTCATGGGATACAGTAGCGATAAAGTTGGTCTTAGCCTCGTCAAGTTCTTTAAATTGGGTAATGTTTTTCAAAATGTAAACGCTGCCCGCGGATTTGGTGGATTCTACGAGCGTTTCATTTCCTTGTACCTCCAAATTGGGTATAACAATTTCTCTGTTTTCGAGCTGAAAATAACTTTCCTTATCATCGGAGAATATCTTTAATGGCTTGGCATCCGTTTGAGGGCTTAATATCCGCTTGAGCAGCTGATTCTTTTCAATAAGTTTTGACACGTTTTGACCAACGGTCTTTTCGGCATCCAGATTAATCAGTTTTGAGGCCAGGGTATTTAGAAAGAGAACCTCGCCTTTTTCATTAAGACCGATAATAGCATCCTGCATCTGGGCAATAATGGCCTCAATGCGCAGCTTTTCAGATTTGAGTTTGGAAAGATTGCTATTCTCCCATTCGTTAAGCTTTTTTACCATGCTGTTGAACGAGGAAGCAAGTTCACTGAATTCATCGTGGTTATTAAAATGCAGGCGCTGCTTATAGTTTCCTCTGCTGATTTCCCGGATGGCCTTGCTGAATTCCGCAAGCGGATTGGCAACAAAGCCCGGAAAATTTACAATAAAAGTAAATAGAATCATAAAACAAACTGTTGCAGCTATGCCGATATAGATGTTCGCTCGCTCGGAAGCTGCTGTAGCCAAACCGTTCTTCTCAGATATGGCTTTCATATTCAGATCCTCTATCTGCTGCAGAGCGGTTCTCACTTCCCGCAGAAAACTTTCCAGTCCCTCTGAGGATCTTGCATTTGATATCTTATCAAAACCCCGTTGAAGACGTCCTACAGCAGCCCGCTCCCCGGGTTCTGTAATATTGGCCTGTTCCATTTTCAGGTTTTTAGCGAAAACTGCTTTTTCGGCATTTTGTAATGGCAGGCTGTTGTTATCCAATACACCACGCATGGCGGCGATATATTTTAAGGTTTTGTAATTATCCTTTAGGATTACCTTGGATTTATCAGAGAGCTCATTGAGGAAAAAAATGGCTATTAGGCCGAAAGAGAGCACTAATATAAAAAGGAAGCCGAAGCCCAGGCGAAGTTTAGTCTTTATTTTCATGATGACTATTTTTTTTATATATGGTATGTATTAAGATAGAATAACCAGATCGATGTCTTTCATTGCAAGATTTTTCAACAGCCCGTTGAAGACTGCCGTTCGAAGAATGACTTGAAAGATATTCAGGTGCGGCTTCCCGATACAGATGGTTGTAACCTCCTTTTCTGTAGCCAGATCAATGATGGCACGTGTAACCTGATTACTTTTGATTTTAACCACTTCCGCACCAAGTTCGGTAGCAAGCTTAAAATGATTGATCAGGTGTCTTTGCTTGTCTAATTTTATGCGTTCTAAGCTTTCACTATCACTCTGAACGTACAGCACAATCCACGGAGAACGGTAATAAGAGGCTAGGCGGGCGGTTTTCCTGATCACTACACCTGCTGTTTCTGCATTCGAAGATATACAGGCCAGAAAGCGTTCAGGCCTAAGCTTGATGGATTTGGGAATTTCGGTCTGAATCTTGCGCTCAACCTGATGTGCAACTTCTTTCAAAGCCAGTTCACGAAGCTGAAGGATTTTATCGGACTGGAAAAAGTTTCCAAGAGCCCTTTCGATCTTGCTTTTATCATAGATCTTTCCTTCTTTCAGCCTGGTTACGAGTTCATCAGCTGTAAGGTCGATATTAACGATTTCATCGGCAAGCTCCAAAATCTTATCGGGTATGCGCTCGGTTACTGCTATACCCGTAATCTGCTCTATCTCCTCATTAATACTCTCCAGGTGTTGAATATTGACCGCGGAAATAACACTGATCCCGGCTTCCAGCAAATCAAAAACGTCCTGCCAGCGTTTGGTGTTTTTACTGCCTTCCGAATTCGTATGGGCAAGTTCATCAACAATGACAATCTCAGGATGACGATTGATGATACCCTGGAGGTCCATTTCTTCGAGCTCCTTACCACGATAGAACATCTTTCGCCTCCTGACCTCAGGAAGACCGGTAACAAGCGCATGGGTCTCCGCCCGGTTATGGGTCTCCACATATCCAATGCAGATATCGATACCGTTCCGGAGCAAGGCATGTGCTTCCTGAAGCATCCTGTACGTCTTGCCAACACCGGCACTCATGCCAATATACACCTTCAGCTTTCCCCGCCTCGACTTTTTAACCAGATTGAGAAAATGTTTTACCGATTCTTCCTTTTGTTGCGCTTCCATTATCGTCTAATAATTCCAAACCACACTCATGACACCCTTTTCGATTAGTATAAAACTCGTTACGACCAGGCTTAGTACAAATACCGTAATAATTAACCGGATGGTTAATTTTCTGTACAGGAGCTCGCAATATTTCCTAGCGGCAAATGTCCTGAAAAAGTTAGTATTTTTCCTATTCTTAACTACACTAAGCTTTTTAATTAAAACCACCCCAAATGTGATCAAAATTAAGCAGTATATGATTTCTATGTAAGGATGCATAATCTTTTAAATTGACCACCCGAAAAATGTTTCCGGGTGGATAAATGAGCTTTATTAAAATGAAACGGCTATACTGGCCGTTAATGCTGCATTGGCGTTAACTGCAGCGGCATCTCTTACAAATATTTTATCTTTGCTGTCATACGCTTTTCCTTCTAAACGAATAACAGCGTTTGGAATTGGAGAATAATCAAGGTTTAAAGAATAACCCTTTGTTTTAAAACCATTTGGAGTTCCTGTTGCTATAAATACGCCATTTTTATCTTCATAATATTCGAACCTACCTGCAACAGCCCATTTTGGTGCAAACTTATATTGCAGGATAGCTACTGGTGAGATCACTTCATTTTTGTCGTCACTTCCTTTTAATTTTTGCTGGGTTCCGTAATCGAAACCTAACGTTACGCCAAACTTATCGGTAAGCTGAAAAATACCATAAACGTTGTGATAGAAGCGGTTTACCCTAACCGAGTCAGCGCCTTCGCTTCCAAGGAAATTACTGTAATTTACCGTAATTTTATCAGTTGGCTTCCAGGTCAGTTGCAAGCCTCCTGCCGGTTTATCATTGCCATTCTGGCGTGTAATGCGCTGCCATCCATTCAGATATAGTACGACTGCTGTAAATTTACCATCTTTTGTACCATATGTAATTTTTGCACCAGACTCATAGTAGGGCGTATTCTCGGAAGAAATGTTTCTGGTCAGTACCCAACAGTCCTTGGATATGGCGCTCTCGAAGCCTATATGTGAAGAAAAAATACCCGCATCTATCCAAAGATTTTCGGATTTAGAAAGCTTTACACCTGCATTGGCTTCGAAGACATTTTTCAACACTCCTGGTTCAGCTGTAAGGTTGGCGTTGGCATATGTTCCTGCCATCACGGCCAGGTTTGCACGGATATTGCCGCTATCGTAAGCCGCTTTGATAAAGCCAAGGTTTAAGTTCACTTCGTTTGCACGGTTATGTGAATAGATAAAGCCGGGGCGGTTATGGTCTGTTGGTTTATTAAAGTCATATCCATAATAGGCCTCCAGGTATCCGGTTACCTTGATCTTTGGCTCTTCTTGTGCTTTGGCTAAGAAAACTGTTGAAACTGCAGCGGCTAGTAATAATATTTTTTTCATCTTTTTGAATAATATAACGGTAATGAAACTATCGAATTTGTTCATCCCGCAACGGGGTTTGAAGAATTACGACGGTTTCATAAAAATTGAAAATGTGCTTTTTAGGGCAAAGCCTTTGAGACTTGTACTCTTTTTAAAAGTCTCAAATACTTTGTCGTTGTTAATTTTAGGATGTTATCAAATTGACCGGTGATGCTGCCTGCCTGACTGTTTTGGCAAACGCTTTTAAAAGCAGGCAGCAGGATGGTCTGTTTTTTTAAAGTTCGTCAAGGGCCAGGTTGAGTTTCAGTACATTTACTGATGATGGCCCGAAAAGTCCCATAAAGGGCTTAAGCGTATTCATGGCAACCAGTTCCTTTACTTTTTTCTCGTCTATTTTCCTGGCTTTGGCCACCCTTGACACCTGGATGGCAGCGCCGGCTTCAGAGATATTCGGGTCAAGCCCGCTTCCTGATGCAGTGACCATATCGGCTGGGATATCGGACCTGTTAATCCCGGGATTGTATTTCAACAAGGTATCGATACGAGACTGTACATCCTTTAAATAATCCGGATTAGACGGGCCTTTGTTTGAACCCGCTGAGCCGGCCGCATTATAACCAGCCGCAGATGGTCTTCCCCAGAAGTATTCCGGTTTGGTAAAAGACTGGCCAAGTAATGCATAGCCTACTGTTTTACCGTTTTTTGTGATTTTCTCACCCCCGCCGTTTCCTTTGGACATTTTACCGATGAAGGCGACACTAATGGGATAAACAACGCACAACAATACAAGTAAGACAACTGTTAAGCGGATGGATTGAATAATATACTTTTTCATTTTATTTTAATTTATGGCCTATACGAATAAGCCTACCAATAAATCGATAATTTTGATGCCTATAAATGGAGCAACTACCCCACCTATACCATATATGAACAGATTCCTCCGCAAAAGTGCCGTTGCACCGATTGGCTTATAGGCAACACCTTTAAGTGCCAGCGGGATCAGGATCGGAATGATGATCGCGTTAAAAATGACAGCCGACATGATTGCCGATTCAGGAGAATGCAGCCCCATAATATTTAAGCTCTGCAAAGCAGGTATTGAAGCGATAAATAATGCGGGAACGATGGCAAAATATTTCGCAACGTCGTTGGCAATCGAAAAGGTAGTCAGTGTTCCGCGGGTGATCAATAACTGCTTGCCAATTTCTACAATCTCAATAAGTTTGGTCGGGTCGTTATCCAGATCGACCATATTCCCGGCCTCTTTTGCCGCCTGTGTTCCACTGTTCATGGCTACACCAACATCTGCCTGGGCTAATGCAGGTGCATCATTGGTACCGTCACCCATCATGGCAACCAGTTTACCAAGGGCTTGCTCATCCTTGATGTAGTTCATCTTATCCTCCGGCTTCGCCTCAGCGATAAAATCATCCACACCAGCCTTTTCAGCAATATACTTAGCCGTTAAAGGGTTATCGCCAGTTACCATTACCGTTTTAACACCCATTTTTCTAAGGCGCTCAAAGCGTTCGCTAATACCTGGTTTAATAATATCCTGTAGTTCGATTACACCAAGCGCTTTTTCGTTTTCAGAAACAACTAGTGGTGTTCCACCATTTGTTGCAATAGTTTTCACATGGTTTTCTATATCAGAAGGAAAAATGTTACCAGCCTTTTCTACGATATTTCTAATCGAATCAAAAGCACCTTTTCTAATACGTCTTCCGTCTGCAGTATCCAGTCCGCTAGAACGCGTTTCAGCGGTAAACTTTATAAAAGTAGAACCAGATGGTGTTCCGGTTGATTTAAAACCTTGTTCACTTGCAAGTTCTATAATCGATTTTCCTTCAGGAGTTTCATCCGCTAAAGAGCTGAGTACACAAGCATCAGTAAAAGTCTTAACATCCACACCAGCGGTTGGGTAAAAATTCGTTGCTTTACGGTTACCGATGGTAATGGTTCCTGTTTTATCCAAAAGTAACACATCAATATCGCCTGCAGTTTCTACCGCTTTACCAGATTTGGTAATTACGTTCGCTCTTAGCGCCCTGTCCATACCGGCAATACCGATAGCAGATAACAAACCACCTATTGTTGTAGGAATTAAACAAACGAAAAGCGATATTAAAGCTGCAATGGTAATTGGAGTATTTGCATAATCTGCGAAAGGTTTTAAGGTTACGCAAACAATGATAAATACTAAAGTAAAACTTGCCAATAGAATTGTTAAAGCAATCTCGTTAGGCGTTTTCTGACGTGATGCACCTTCTACCAGGGCGATCATTTTATCTAAAAAGCTTTCGCCAGGTGCAGTACTCACCTGTACTTTTATCTCATCTGATAAGACTTTAGTACCACCGGTAACAGATGATTTATCGCCACCAGATTCACGGATTACGGGGGCCGATTCTCCTGTAATGGCCGATTCATCAATGGTTGCAATACCTTCGATAATTTCTCCGTCAGTTGGAATGGTATCGCCTGTTTCACAAACAAATACATCGCCTTTTTTTAACTGATTTGAAGAACGGATTTCAATTGTTCCATTATCTAAAAGTACTTTTGCAGGGGTTTCTTCCCTTGTTTTGCGTAAGCTATCAGCTTGAGCTTTACCTCTTGCCTCGGCAATTGCTTCAGCAAAGTTTGCAAACAACACCGTTAGCAATAAAATCAAAAAGATAAAGAAATTGTATAATGGCGATCCCTGTCCGCTATTGCTCATTGAGTATACCGTAACATAAGCCATAACCAATGTGCCGATCTCTACGGTAAACATCACCGGATTACGGACCATAACCCTCGGATCAAGCTTAATAAAGGATTGTTTTAGTGCGGTCTGCACCAAGGCAGGTTCGAACAGTTTATTATTGGGTTTCATTTTGATATCTATTTAAGCATGGTAAAATATTCCGCTATTGGGCCCAGGGCCAATGCAGGAAAATAAGAAAGTGCGTTCAGCACGATAATAACAGCAAAGGTCATCAGTGCAAAGGTCTTCGTATCTGTTCTAAGTGTGCCTGCTGATTCAGGGATGAATTTCTTGGCGCCAAGCAATCCGGCGATAGCTATAGGACCTATAATGGGAAGGAAACGACCAAGGAAAATAATAACACCTGTTAACAGGTTCCAGAAAATGTTGTTGTCTCCAAGTCCTTCAAAACCAGATCCGTTATTGGCATTCGATGAGGTTACCTCATAAAGCATCTCCGAAAAGCCATGAAATCCTGGATTATTTAGCCAGTTTTTAGGTTGAACTGCCCAGCCTGCATCTCCATAGTTTGTAAAAACATAGCTTGCAATTGCTGTTCCGGTCAGAATTAAAAACGGACTCAGTAAAGTAACAATAGCCGCTATCTTAATTTCCCTGGCTTCGACTTTATGTCCTAAAAACTCTGGTGTTCTACCAACCATTAGTCCTGAAATAAACACCGCTACAATTAAGTAAATAAAGTAGTTCAGCAAACCAACGCCACATCCCCCGTAAAAGGAATTAATCATCATGCCCAAAAGCTGCCATGTACCGGACATTGGCATGGTACTATCATGCATGCTGTTCACAGAACCTGTAGAAATGATGGTCGTTACAGTAGCCCAGTATGCAGATGCAGCTGGTCCGAAACGTACTTCCTTCCCTTCCATAGCCCCTGTTGTTTGGGAAATACCCATTTTAGCTAATGCCGGACTTCCACCAAGCTCTGAGCTGAGCATTGGGATAAGCAGCATGAAAAGGCCGATGGTCATTACCCCAAAAATAGTCCAGCCTAGTTTTTTCTTTCTGATGAAAAAGCCAAAGGCGATGACCATGGCAATTGGAATGATGACCTGCGCAATCAACTCTACCATATTGGTAAAGTAGCTTGGGTTTTCAAAAGGATGGGCCGAATTCACGCCAAAGTAGCCTCCACCATTTGTACCCAGGTGTTTTATGGCAATCATCTGTGCAGCAGGACCACGGGAAACATTTACTGTATCTCCCTGCATGGATATAAACTGGTCTTTACCCTCGTAACTCGATGGTGTACCGTTAAATGTTAGGATCAGTGCAACTACAATAGCTAAAGGCAAAAGCAAGCGGGTAATTGCCTTTACAAAAAATTCCCAAAAATTTCCAAGTTCTGTAGTTGTCTTATCCCTGAATGCTTTAAACAGCACTACTGCAGCGGCGATACCTGTTGCTGCGCTTACAAATTGCAAAAACATCAACACATATTGCTGGCTAAGGTAACTTACCCCACTTTCGCCCGAATAATGTTGTAGGTTACAGTTTGCAACAAAGCTGATAATGGTATTGAAAGCAAGATCAGGGCTCATTCCAGGATTTCCATCCGGGTTAAAGGGGAGCTTATCCTGGAAGATAAGTACAAAGAAACCATAGACTAGCCATAATAAATTGATAGTCATCAATGCTTTCATCTGTTGTTTCCAGTTCATTTGCTCCTTGATGTTTATCCCGGATAACTTATAGATCCCGGATTCAAGAGGTTTTAAAAAATCTGTCCAGACTTTTTCCCCCGCAAAAACCTTAGCCAGGTATATCCCTAAAGGAATGGCGATAAGCAAGGTGAGCAGGAATGTGGCAACAATGCCGGTTAATTCAGTGTTCATTTTTTAATTTGTTAATGGTCTCAAGTGGGAGACAGGATTAAAATTTTTCGGGTTTAATCAGCACGTAAATCATATAAATGAATACGGCAATTGCGATAATAAATAGTGCGATCATAGTGTTAGATTTTTTCGAACCAGTCGATTGATTTGTAAGCTGCCCAGCACAGCAAAAGAAGGATGATGATAAATAGTATAGTCATAGTACATTGCTTTTGGCAAGGCCTTATCCAACACCCGTACCACAAATCAATACAAAACTCATAATGCACTGAAAAACAAACAATTAAAAGTGAATAAGTTACATTTAGAATATTTTTGCAAAAAAAAACCCTTCCATTTTGGAAGGGTGATTATCATTATGGAAAAATCAGTTCAGACCGTATTCCTCGATCTTGCGATAAAGGGTCGTTAGCCCAATTCCCAGAACCCTAGATGCCTCAGTCTTGTTCCCGCCAGTGTGCATCAATATCTTTTTGATATGCTGACGCGCTACTGCCACCATGCTCAACCCACCATTTGTACCATCAATATCATGGAACTCAAAGGGCAAAAGATCGGAGGTAATCAGATTGCCGTCGGCAAGAATGACTACCCGCTCAATAATGTTCTTAAGTTCCCTGATGTTTCCCTTCCAGGCATGATTGGTAAGTAGGGTTATAAACTCTTTATCCATTACCATCTCTGCCCGGTTTACCTTAGCTGCAAATAAATTAAGAAAATGTTTTGCAATAGGCACAATATCTGCCCTCCTTTGACTAAGTGAGGGAAGTTCGAGTGAGAATACCGACAGGCGGTAATAAAGATCTGACCGGAAAGCACCTTTTTCAGCCTCCTCCTTTAAACCTCGATTGGTCGCTGCAATAATTCTTACATCAACTTTGCTGGTTTTGGTATCTCCAATCTTGATGAAGCTCTGGTTTTCCAGTACCCTTAAAAGTTTGGCCTGAAGATCTATGTTCATCTCGCCGATTTCATCCAAAAATAGTGTCCCCTCGTGAGCTTCTTCCAAAAGGCCTTTTTTGTCGCGTGCTGCTCCGGTAAAGGCACCCTCTTTGTACCCGAAAAGTTCACTCTCGAGAAGTTCAGGATTAAATCCGCTACAGTTTAGGGCGACAAAAGGCTTGAGCTTCCGAAGACTTTCATGATGGATGGCCTGTGCAAAAACCTCCTTTCCAGTACCTGTTTCTCCAAGAAGCAGCACAGTCGCATCGGAGTTGGCTACTTTTTTTGCCATATCAATAGCATTGGTTATTGATGGGGAACTTCCGATAATTTCATCAAAGCTATGTTTTTTCCACACTTGCTTTTCCAGATCGTAAACACGGATCTGTAGTTTTACCTTGTCAATAGCCTTATGCAGTAGGGGAATGATTTTCTCATTGTCATCCCCTTTTACAATATAATCAAAGGCGCCGTTTCGCATGGCCTGAACACCGTCGGAAATCGTACCAAAAGCCGTGAGATTGATCACCTCGATAAATGGCTTGAGCTTTTTAATTGCTAAAACCAGTTCTACACCATTAATGTCAGGCAACTTAACATCACTAATGACGACATGTACCTCTCTGGATTTTACGATTTTCAATCCTGTTTTCCCGGTATCAGCCTGAAGAACATTAAAGCCTTCAAGTTCTATTATCCTGGACAACAGACCAAGTATTTTTGGCTCATCATCTATAATGAGGACAGTTTTTTCCATGTGATAAATATAATGTTCGTTTTAGGCATGAAGATCGCATGTAAAACCTTCCTTTACCCCGGGTTGATGTCAGTCACTTTCTCGAATGTGAGAACGCTTTTATGAGGAGTTAAATCCAGAGATTCAAGAATTGCAATGTAAATATTGATCCCCTCTTCAATCTCATCAATACCAATGTACTCATCAGCTGTATGAGAGCGAGCAGAGTTTCCCGGGCCCATCTTTATTGAGGGCATGTCCAGCCATCCCTGGTCTGAGCTTGTCGGGGATAGATAAGTCGCTCTTCCCAGAGAGCATCCGGATACGACTATCGGATGGGTCAAATCAATGGATGATGGTTTCAACACATTGGGGCGAATCTTGAAATAACTAGAAGTGTGATTTATTATCATATTGATCAATTCCCTTTCGTTGTAATTATGATCATAACGGATGTCTACCGTGAAATGACATTCGGCTGGGATGATATTATGCTGAATACCAGCCCTAATTTCAGTTACGCTCATTTTTACTGGTTGTGGCTGACCATCCATAATTGGAAACTGAAAAGTCCGGAACCATTCGATATCTTCCAGTGCATGATAAATGGCATTGTCGCCCTCTTCCCTGGCTGCATGCCCACAGCGGCCTTTAGCTACGCAGTCCAATACCATAGAACCTTTTTCGGCAATGGCCATATGCATCCCCGTTGGTTCCCCTACGATGGCGAACGAAATATCTTTCAGATCACCAAGTATCGAACGGATACCCAATTCTCCCGAGGTCTCCTCTTCAGCAGTCGCGGCCAAACATAGATTAAAAGGTAAGTCATCCCGCTCAAAGAAATATAAAAAAGCAGCTATCAGTGAAACCAGAGAGCCGCCTGCATCGTTGCTACCAAGGCCAAAAATCTTCTCATCTTCTATGGATGGATTAAATGGATCTCTGGTATACTGGCCATTGGGCTGCACGGTATCATGGTGTGAGTTTAGCAAAATTGTAGGCTTTTCGGCATCCATATATTTGTTGTAGCACCAGACATTGTTATATTTTCTAAAAGTATTAACACCGCTTAGGTTTAAAAAGGATTCAATAGCATCGGCAGTCAGCATTTCATCGCTGCTGAAAGAAGGCGTTGAGATAAGGGTTGAAAGCAGTTGAAGCGACTGCTGATAAATTTGGTTCAGGTCCGGTGCTCCGGCAGTTGTTTTTCTGATGTCGTTGTACATGGGTTAATTGGTTTTTAAGAATAGGAAACTTCCTGATAGATTTCTGTATTACGGTAAATTAACGGCTGGGCGTCAATGAGGTATTCCGGATCAAAGAGCATTGCGGTACAAAGGCAGTTGCATTTTTCCTTTTTTTTTAAAATATCGTAATTAACGCAGTTCTTACAGCCTTCCCAGAACTGCTCATCGTGGGTAATCTCAGCAAAACTTACAGGCAGAAAGCCTAGCTTGGCATTCATGCGCATAATAGCAGGTCCTGAAGTGATACTAAAAATTTTTGCTTCCGGGAATAGCCTCCTGGAGAGCTTGAATATCCGGTTCTTAATGGATTTTGCTACTCCTGAATTCCTGAATTTAGGTGCGACAATCAGGCCTGAATTCGAAACAAACCTGCCTTGCTCCCAAGTCTCTAAATAAGAAAAGCCAACCCATTGACCGCTACTGGTTACCGCTATGACTGACTTTCCTGCACGAATTTTCTCTTCTACAGAAGAAGGTGTTCGTTTAGCAATTCCCGACCCCCTCGCTATAGCAGACCGCTCAGTTTCGGCGAGGATTTCGGGTATAAATTTGGTGTCTCGCTCATCTGCGATTCGTATAAAAATAATTTGATTATCCATTATCTTAGAATTTCATAACAGGCCAATTACAAAGGCAGTGCCTTAAATCAGTGCCTGACTTGAAAAATGGCTTTAGCGCAAATGAGCAGATACATTTATTTTCTGTGAATGGAAACCCTGAATAATAGACCCTTTCAAAATGGAAGGATAAATTTCATTTTGGCTGTGTAACCAACGGTGTATAAAAAATCAGTGGCAACGGCAGAAAAAAATGATGGGTTTTAGTAAACTGTTTCTCCGCTTCAAACCGGATTAAGGTTATTTTTTGCTTTTATGCCTTTGTAACAACTGTAATCTGGTTTTTATTGGCATGGCAATAGTATAGGTGATGAAAAAGCAATTAAATGTTAAGCATAGAAAAAAGCGGCGGAACCTCGATGTCAGCACGATATGAGGTAATTGAAAATATCATGTTTTATGGAAAGAGCGGTGATGAACTTTATAATCGGGTATTTGTCGTTTCTGCTTTTGCAGGCGTTGCCGATTTGCTTTTGGAAAACAAAAAGACAGGAGCACCTGGGATTTATCAAAAGATAACCAAACACCAGGATTTTCGCGGACCGGTATTACGGCATATATTCCAAATCCTATCGCTCCATGGCGGATATTGTATCGCCTGCAATATGCCACAATTCATGTACTAACATGGTCATGCAGTGTATTTCGGTGAAAGTGACCCCTCTGTTTCGGGCCAAACTGGCCACCAAATTGATTACCGGATGATGCACATCTAAGTTCCTTTCCCTCTGAACAAATATACACTTCGGATCCAAATCCATTTTCCTCAGGACTTTTCGGTTTAATCCATCTTACTGCCGGATTTATCCTCAATTCAGAACTTTCTAGCGATCAAAATCCATTCGCAGATACTGGATCCCGTAAAAAAATGCCATACCCCCCTTCAAAACAGCGAAGTGACCGTAGTCCATCCCGAATAGTAGATATGCTTACAGGAGACTTTATTTTATGCAGAAATTGAAAAATTATTCCCGAAAGCCAGTTGCGAAAAAAGCTGATCAAAAGATAAGAACGGCCAGTTTGCCCCGAAACAAATGGTCACTTTAAAGCGAAATGGGGTGACTGTTTAAATGCGGAACGGCTGGCCATTTTTGCCGAAATGCCCAAATTAAGAAAGCCAATTAGTTTGGCTCATGTTTGCCAAATCAAACACATAATAATAAGAATTCTACACCAATTTATTTACGCTAGATAGTGTCAACTTATTTGCGATTTTCTAATCAACTAGAAAGTCTAAAAACTGCTGTTCATCCTAACCAAACTAAATTTATCTCAAAAATGATTAACGCTATTCAATTAAAAAAGATCGCCACTTATGATGCAACAGGTATCGAAATTAAAGCGCTAAAAAAAATCAATTTTTTTTATGGTTCTAACGGCAGTGGAAAAACCACTGTAACCAAATATCTTTTTGATCCGAATGCTGCGGCTTATGCGAATTGTAGAATTACCTGGGCAAGTGGTCAGCCTGTTAAATTGTTAGTCTGTAATAAGGATTTTAGAGATCGAAATTTATCAAGCGGCAGTATTGATGGTGTCTTTACTTTAGGTGAGGCAACCAAAGAAGAAGTAGAGAAAATCGAAGAACTGAAAATAAACGCAGGCTTATTAAGGAAGAAGGGACTGCAAAGAAAGAGACTTCAAAGCAGATGGAGGAAACAATTCAAGTTATGGATGCCCAATTTAAACTCACTGAAGGATTCTAATTTATCCAGGTTGTCCGAGTGAACCCCATAGACGGATTTGAATGGATTCTTCACCGAGTAAAAAGCAATTTTTCTTTAGATAGTTCGGTTTACTTTACGAAAGAAAGCTTCCTGTCCAGCTGGATTTTTATGCAGATAATGATTCAGGTGAAAATCGTAAAATGCGCTATATTCAACCTGAGGTAAACTATAAAGTTTTAACGCAAAAAAATTATCTTCTAATCTTCTGTTGGATAAACCGCTTTAAATTGACCCCTCTTCGCCACTTTAAAAAGCCCCCCTTTGCCGAGTTAATTTGATAATGTCCGCCAAAGCAAAAAGACCCCTTTGCGCCGATCCAAATTGACCCCCTTGAA
>Ga0308159_1001168_pt1 | contig 41827 bp, 38 predicted proteins | sample PhyCR1_FD_201040 | JGI IMG/M metagenome (GOLD analysis project Ga0308159, IMG submission 201040) | Phyllosphere microbial communities from UC Gill Tract Community Farm, Albany, California, United States - DLSLC.R1 | ecosystem: Host-associated > Plants > Phyllosphere > Unclassified | place: USA... | reverse complement strand
TGACGGTTCCTTCCGACCACTTAATCGGTTCGACTGGTGAATGTATTAACTACAGTGCAGTTTTAAATCCAGCACAATTAAGTAGATATAATTCAGCTAAAACAGCAACAGCTCCTGTAGAAATTCAAACCCTTGCAGAAGCTAAAACTGCTGAAGGCAAAAAAGCAACAAACACTAAAACCTGGGTTTTTCAGGCCAATAATGTTCGCGATTTTGCATGGACCTCATCCCGTAAATTTATCTGGGATGCAATGCCGCAAAAAATTGCCGCCAATAACAACACCGTAATGTGTATGAGTTTCTATGGAAAAGAGGCTTACAACTTATACAGCAAATACTCAACTCGTGCAGTTGCGCATACCATTAAAACCTATTCTGATTTTACAATTCCTTATCCTTACCCAGTAGCGCAAAGTATTGAGGCTGCAAATGGAATGGAATATCCAATGATTTGTTTTAATTACGGTCGTACGGATGCAGACGGAACCTATAGCGAAAACACTAAAAATGGGATGCTTGGTGTAATCATTCACGAAGTTGGGCACAACTTTTTCCCAATGATTGTAAATAGTGATGAGCGCCAGTGGACCTGGATGGACGAAGGTTTAAACTCTTTCGTTGAATATTTAACCGAAGAACTTTGGGACAATACTTTCCCAAGTAAAAAAGGTCCTGCTTACACCATTGTTGACTATATGAAATTGCCAAAAGATGAGTTGGAGCCAATAATGACCAATTCTGAAAACATTACACGTTTCGGTCCCAACGCATATTCTAAACCCGCAACAGGTTTAAATATTCTTCGCGAAACCATTATGGGCAGAACGCTTTTTGATTATGCTTTTAAAGAATATTCTAGAAGATGGGCTTTTAAACATCCTCAACCAGCCGATTTATTTCGTACAATGGAAGATGCAAGTGGCGAGGATTTAGATTGGTTTTGGAGAGGTTGGTTCTACGGAACAGAGCCTTGTGATATTGCTTTAGATACCGTGAAATTCGCAAAAGCCGATTTCCCTACAACAATTCCAGAAGCGAGAGCAAGAATGGTTAAAGTTGATAGACCTGCCGTAAACGCATTTCAGGATATCTCAAAAATAAGAAATCGTGAGGATAAGAAATTAAGCTTTTATGTTGATAAACACCCAGCAGCCCAAGATTTTTATTATAAATATGATAGAGGTTTAGTTTCTGTTGATACCACAACCGCAGTTAAAACACAAGGTACAATGCCTTTTGAAGCTGTGCCTACAAACGAACAACAGAAATACGAAAATAAGTTCTTCTACGAATTAGATTTTAGCAATAAAGGTGGTTTAGTAATGCCAATAATTGTAGAGTTTACCTACAAGGACGGAACCAAGGAAATTGATCGAATTCCTGCTCAAATCTGGAGACACAATGAATTGAAAACATCTAAATTCTATGTAAAGGATAAAGAAGTTGCTTCTATTCTAATTGATCCACTTAGAGAAACCGCAGATATTGACACAAGCAATAATACCTGGGGTGGCAATGCCAAAGAAAGCAAATTCAAGGTTTTCAAAGCGAAAGCAGCATCTTCAGTTCGTGGTCAATCGGTAGGTATGAACCCAATGCAAAAAGCTGCGGGTAAATAGTGAAATTACATCTAGCATTAAAAGAACCTCATGGAATTAATTCAGTGAGGTTTTTTTTAACCTTTCTGTTAATGCCTTATCGCTCTATATATTCACCTCGAGATTGTTATCTCAACTTGTCAGTATAGGTTTATTAAGCGGCGTCTCACCGACCGAAATTATTCTGTAGGTTCGATTATTTATAACATTTCCTGACTTTTGGCTGTTTAGTCTTTAAGCCTTAAATCGTATATTTGATACAGTCTATGAAATTCAAAATCACTTCAGCATATAAACCAACGGGTGATCAACCTGGCGCCATCAAACAACTAGTAGATGGTGTAAATGCAAATGAAAATTACCAGACTTTGTTAGGTGTAACAGGCTCTGGAAAAACATTTACCGTAGCAAATGTTATCGAGCAAACTCAAAAACCGACACTTATTTTAAGTCATAATAAAACTTTGGCCGCACAGTTGTATGGGGAGTTTAAAAATTTCTTCCCCGAAAATTCGGTTAATTATTTTGTTTCTTATTATGATTATTATCAGCCTGAGGCTTTTATCGCTTCGAGCAATACTTATATAGAAAAAGATTTAAGCATTAACGAAGAGATAGAAAAACTTCGTTTGCGTACAACTTCTGCTTTAATGAGTGGAAGACGTGATGTTATTGTGGTATCATCTATCTCCTGTATTTATGGTATGGGAAATCCAGAAGATTTTTCGAGAATGGTTTTTCGCTTTGGTGTTGGATTAAGAATATCGAGAAATTCGTTTCTACATAGTCTTGTAGAGATTATGTATGCCCGAACAACAACCGAGTTTAAACGTGGAACTTTTAGAGTTAAAGGCGATACTGTAGATATTTATCCTGCATATTTAGATCATGCTTATCGGGTTTCCTTCTTTGGCGATGATATTGAAGAACTTTCTGCTATCGATCCTGTTTCTGGTAAAACTCTTGAAAAACTTGAAGACATGGCCATTTATCCAGCTAATCTTTTCGTTACGCCTAAAGATAGATTCAATCAGTCTATTTGGGGTATTCAGGAAGAACTGGAAATTCGCAAAAACCAACTTATCGCCGACAGGCATTTATTAGAAGCAAAACGACTAGAAGAGCGAACCAATTTCGATATCGAAATGATGAAAGAATTAGGTTACTGCTCAGGTATTGAAAATTATTCACGTTTTTTTGATGGCAGACAACCAGGCATGCGTCCCTTCTGTTTGCTGGATTATTTTCCTGAAGATTATTTAATGGTAATTGATGAAAGTCATGTTACCGTTCCGCAAATTAGAGCCATGTACGGTGGCGATAGATCGCGTAAATTATCATTGGTAGAATATGGTTTCAGATTGCCAGCTGCCTTAGATAACCGACCGCTGAATTTTACTGAGTTTGAAGCATTGGCACCGCAAACCATATATGTTAGCGCAACGCCAGCCGATTATGAATTAGAAAAATCTGATGGTGTAGTGGTAGAACAGGTTATTCGCCCAACAGGATTATTAGATCCTGTAATCGAAATTAGGCCAGCGATAAATCAGGTTGATGATTTGCTTGATGAAATAGACATTACAATAAAGCAAGGCGGTCGTATTTTGGTTACAACTTTAACCAAAAGAATGGCTGAAGAGTTAACAAAATACCTCGATAGGTTAAATATTAAAACCCGTTATATCCATTCGGAAATTAAAACTTTGGAGCGTGTAGAAATTTTGCGTGGCTTAAGGCTTGGTGAATTCGATGTATTAGTTGGGATTAACTTATTGCGTGAAGGATTGGATTTACCAGAAGTAACTTTAGTTGCCATTTTAGATGCCGATAAAGAAGGTTTCCTGCGATCAGAGAAGTCGTTAATCCAAACTATTGGTCGTGCAGCAAGAAACGATAAAGGGCGTGTAGTTATGTATGCCGATAAGATTACCGACAGCATGGAGAAAACCATTTCTGAAACTAATAGACGTAGAGATATTCAAATTGCATACAATTTAGAACATGGCATAATACCAATGACGGTAGGTAAATCGCGTGAAGCCATTTTAGAGCAAACTTCTGTGTTAGACTTCTCTCAAAAAGCGAGTGATAATAAAGCCAGAGCTTATATCGAAGATGCCGAAATCAGTATTGCAGCCGATCCGATTGTGCAGTATATGGGTAAGGCAGAACTGCAAAAAGCCATTGATAATACAAGAAAAGATATGCAAAAGGCGGCCAAAGACATGGATTTTTTACAAGCCGCCAAGCTTCGTGATGAGATGTTTGCTCTTGAAAAAATGTTTGCAGAGAAATTTGGAAAATAAAATTAGCTCTTGTTTCTGTTAAATAGATTTTATCTTCTTTAATAATTACCATTTCAAAAGCTATTTTTGCAACAAATTGGCAAATATGGACGGACAAAACAGAAAAGATATTTACCCAGGTTTAGAGGTGGGCATTATCTTAAAGAAAGACCAAAGAAGCGGAAATGTTACTTACGGAATTGTTAAAGATTTATTAACTTCATCTTTATTTCACTCCAGAGGCATTAAAGTTAGACTTGATGATGGGCAAGTTGGAAGAGTTTGCGAAATTGTAGAAGATTAATTTGTAATCAAAATGCAATTAAACCAGCAAAAAGTAACAAAATAATTAACGCTACGTCTATATTTGTATAACAGTAAAAATTTAGAATGGGATTAGTTAAGTTCATTTTTATCGCAATATTGGTGCTTTGGATTATCAGAATGTTAATTCGATTGATATTACCAATGTTGTTTAATAACCTTGCAAGCAAAATGCAACAGCAAGCCAGTGGGCAACCGCAACAACCTAAAAGAAAACCCGAAGGATCTATTTCTATCGATTATATGCCGCCAAAACCCGACCAGGGAAAAACGGATAAACTCGGAGATTTCGTAGATTACGAAGAAGTTAAATAAAAATAAAGTCCTGATGTAATTCAGGACTTTAATTGTTTTAGGGTTTTAGTTTCTTAAACTTAAATTCTACGAAAACACAAAATATTTGATTTCCAAAATCCTCAATAGAATTTGATATTAAATGCCGTTTGCTATTCGGCTTAATTTGAGGTACTTTTGCTAAAAGACATAAATACAACAGATTGAATTTTAACGACTTTAATTTTAACCCCAACTTACACGAAGGCTTAATGGCCATGGGGTATAAAAGCGCTACTCCTATACAAGAACAAGCCATTCCTGTAATTTTAGATAACCACGACCTTATTGCTTGTGCTCAAACAGGCACAGGAAAAACAGCTAGCTATCTTTTGCCAGTGATGGATAAAATTAGTCGTGCAACAGACAGGCATAATAACACGTTAATCTTAGCGCCTACGAGAGAGCTTGCACAGCAAATTGATTTACAGGTTGAAGCTTTGGCTTATTTTACAAACATCAGCTCGCTTGCGGTTTACGGTGGTGGCGATGGCATTGCATACGAACAACAAAAACGTTCGATGCGTGAAGGTGTAGATATTATTATTGCGACGCCTGGACGTTTAATGGCGCATTTATCTTCTGGAGTTTTAAAATTAGAACATTTACAGCATTTAATTTTAGATGAGGCCGATAGAATGTTAGATATGGGGTTCTATGATGATATTATCCGCATCATAAGTTATCTGCCAAAGAAAAGACAAACACTTTTATTTTCGGCAACCATGGCGCCAAAAATCAGAGCAATGGCAGCTAAGATTTTGCACGAACCTCAGCAAATTACCATATCAATTGCTAAACCTGCCGAAGGAATCGATCAGCAAGCTTACAATATTCACGATCAGCAGAAGCAGGCTTTACTAACTGAAATATTTAAAAGCGGCCAATATAAGAGCAGCATTATCTTCGCATCAACAAAAGAAAAGGTTAAAGCACTTTACAAAACCTTTAAAAGTTTAGGTATTAAGGCCGAAGCTTTCCATTCGGATTTAGGTCAGAGAGAGCGTGAAGATATTTTACTTGCGTTTAAAAACAAAAGGTTGCCAATTTTAATCGGAACTGATGTTTTATCTCGTGGAATAGATGTAGAAGGAATTGACTTGGTTATAAATTACGATGTTCCGGGCGACCCAGCCGATTATGTACACCGAATTGGGCGTACAGCCAGGGCGGCAACGAAAGGAACGGCAATAACGCTTGTTAACGGCCGAGACAAACGTAAGTTTGATAACATAGAAAAGCTTATTGAAAAACAAGTTCAACGCATGCAATTACCAGAATCTATTGCAACAATGGAAATTACGCATGTAGAAGAGAAAAGGCCTCATCAAAACAACGGAAAGAAAAAGGTTTGGCATAAGAAAAAACCGAAACCAACCAGTTAGTTTATTTAACAATATCATGATATTTAGCAGCTGTTTTTTAAAACTATTAAGAGTAAATTAGCTTAATTAAAGAACAATAAAATGGATGCAAAAATTGGAATAACCACCGAAAACAGGCAAGCTGTTTCAGAGCAATTAGCTAAATTGCTAGCCGATGAATATGTTTTGTACACTAAAACCCGTAACGCTCATTGGAATGTGGAGGGCGCTGATTTCTTAGCAAAACATAAGTTTTTCGAAGATCAGTACAATCAGTTAGATGAATTTATCGATAGCGTTGCAGAACGTATTCGTAAAATCGGTCATTATGCACCAGCTACCTTAAAAAACTTTTTGGCTTTAACTCATTTAACCGAATACAGCGAAAGACATAACGACAGCTTAGGTTACATTAAAGATTTATTAGCCGACCACGAAACAATTATCGAATACATTAGAGGAAACATTAATCCAATTGCTAACGATTATGGCGATGCTGGCACCAGCGATTTTATTACTGGCTTAATGGAAACTCATGAAGAAATGGCCTGGTTTTTAAGAGCTCATTTAAAATAAAATATAAATTTTATTTTTTTTGAACGCCAATAGGATTAATTCTTATTGGCGTTTTTCGTTTATCTTTGTGCCAATCAATGGCAAATTTCATTCTTATCGGTTTATGTATTCTGGCTGGAATTCTTTTTAGAAAAAGTAAAACCTTACCAAAAGATGCACATAAAGGAATTAACGCCTGGATTATATACATCGCTTTACCTGCTGTTTCGTTTAAATATCTGCCGCATATTACCTGGACAAAGGATTTACTTTTCCCTGCTTTGGCGCCAATTTGTATTTGGATTTTGGGTTGGTTGTTTATAACCTTTTATGCCAAATTTACTAAAGTAGGTAAGGCTACCTCTGGTGGGTTAAAATTAGTAAGCTCATTAAGTAATACATCATTTATTGGTTTTCCATTAATTATCGCTTATTTCAGTGAAAAAGAACTGGCAATCGCCATAATTTGCGATCAAATAACCTTTACGCTTTTATCAACAATTGGTATAATTGTAGCAATTCGATCCTCGCAACAACAAAAATTAAGCGCTAAACTGGTTTTGAAAAAAGTATTAACCTTTCCGCCGCTTATTGGCTGCATTTTAGCTTTAATTATTCCGCATTACATAAATGTTTCTGCTTTAGATATTTTATTTGATAAACTAGCTGGAACTGTTGGGCCATTAGCTTTGTTCTCCATTGGCTTGCAATTAAAATTTGGCGGCTGGTATAGCGAGTTAAAACACATTAGTTTTGCCCTACTTTACAAACTTATTTTAGCGCCAGCTGCAGTTTTAACAATTGCGGTGCTTTTGGGTTTGAATGGAATGATTGCCAAAATAACCATATTTGAAATGGCAATGCCAACACTATTAACCGCTGGTGTGGTTGCCGATCAATATAATCTGAATCCAAAAGTTTCAAACCTGGTCGTTGGTTTAGGGATTTTATTATCCTTTATTACAACTGGCTTATGGTGGCTGGTTTTAACTTATTCAGGCTTATTTTAATAAAAAAACGAATCTAATTAACTTCAGAAAATGAACGTTTTTTTGCACCTTGGCGGTCTGCAGCCCTGCTAACATTTCAAGTCCTCGCTACGCTGCGGGCTTTCCATTTATATCAGGTTTATTTACAAAGGCATCTGCACGGAAACCAACCCAAGTACCACTGTTTTTAATGCATAGCCCCGACAAAAGCGGAAATACTTTTGGTAGCATTTACATTTAATAATTACAAACCCTTAACCAAAAGATTGTAGCAGTGGCGGGAACTAGGTTGCCTAAAAGCGATGAAACTTGCGCTTCAAATCAAATTCTTCTTAACACTCAGGCAAACTAATAGGGATATTGGTCGCTAAACCACCATCAGAGGTTTCTTTATATTTTGCATTCATATCCAGGGCCGTTTCCCACATGGTGTTAACAACGGCATCTAAACTTACTTTAGCCTTATCAGGGTTGCTTTGCAACGCAAGCTGACTTGCTGTAATGGCTTTAATGGCACCCATCGTATTTCTTTCAATACAAGGAATTTGAACCAGCCCGCCAATTGGATCGCAGGTTAAGCCTAAATGATGTTCCATGGCAATTTCTGCGGCCATCAAAACCTGACGCTGGGAACCGCCTAAACACTCGGTTAGTGCAGCAGCCGCCATTGCAGATGATACGCCAATTTCTGCCTGGCAGCCTCCCATTGCGGCAGAAATAGTTGCGCCTTTTTTGAAAATACTGCCAATTTCTGATGCGCAGGTAATAAACTGAATAATTTTTTCTTCCGTATAACCGTCGCAAAAAGTTATAAAATATTGCAAAACTGCAGGAATTACGCCTGCTGCTCCGTTTGTTGGCGCAGTAACCACACGCCCGAACGAAGCATTTTCTTCGTTAACCGCGAGTGCAAAACAACTTACCCAATCTAAAGTATAATTAAAGCCATTGCCGCCTTTTTTAATGGCTTCTACCCACGAATTGTAATCGGTGTATTCGCTTTTTCCAATTAAGCGTTTATTTAAAGGAAATGCTCTTCTTGCAACATCCAGTCCGCCTGGCAGAAAACCTGTAGTATGACAACCACGAAAAATACAATCTCTCATTACCGCAAAATGCTGTAGAATGCCAGCTTTTGTAACCGATTCTGGTCGCCATGCAAGCTCGTTCTCCATTACAATTTCACTTACTTTTAAGCCAGTTGATAAACACCAATGTAAAAGATCCTTCGCTTTTTCGACTGGAAATGGCAAATCAACCTGTGCTTTTTGGCTATTATCTTCTCCTTCTTTTACTACAAAACCACCTCCGATTGAGTAATAAGTTTCGGAAAAGGCTTTACCATTATTTAAAAAAGCTTGAAACGTAACCGCATTTGGATGGAAAGGAAGGCTTTCGGCAAATAAAAAAAGCAAATCATTGTGGTAGTCGAAATCGATGATTAAGTTACCTGCGAGGTTTAGTTTTTTGTCGTTTTGAATTCGCTCAAATGTAGGCGTTACTGCATCTACATCAAAAGTTACAGGATCTGCACCAGTTAAACCTAATAAAATAGCAACATCAGTTCCGTGGCCTTTACCTGTTTTAGCAAGCGAGCCATAAAGCAATATTTTAACCATTTCTACATCTTCTAAAAAATTATGCTCTTTTAGCGATGCAGTAAACTGCTGCGCAGCCCGCCAAGGCCCAAGTGTATGTGAGCTTGATGGACCAATGCCGATTTTAAAAATATCGAAGACAGAAATTTGTTCTTTTATCATGAATTTAGTTAGTTACAGACTACCATTTTAGGGATCAATCCGTTACACAAAGCTATAATAGTTTTATCATAAATTACGATGAAGTGGAAGCAAATATTTATAATACTGCAATCCAATTTTGTTTAATTCTTATTAGATTTGATTTATGCAATTACGCCTCATCTTGTTATTTGGTTTTCTTATTACCTTAAGTGTTCATGCTCAAAAGGCTCAAAATGTTTACTTTCTTAAAAATAATGGCGATCGGGTATTAATCAAGGAGCAAGCAGATATTATTAGAATAATTGAAGAACCTGATTCGGGAGATACACGTTTTAAGCTATACGAGTTTTATAATAACAGCAAAAGAAAAACTTTAGGTCATTTAATTTCTTTTGAGCCGACATTAATTTATGATGGAGTGGTGATGGGTTTCGACTCTTTAGGAAAGAGAACGGAAACGGTTAACTATAAGAATGGTGCACCATTTGGCTTAGCTACTTATTTTTATCCTAACGGAAAGATTAAAAGGAAAACGGAGTATATCCCAACTAACTCTTCGGCAAACCAAATGATTGGGCTAAATTCTTCTTTAACAAGCTTTTTATTTAAAACTAATTCAAAAATAATATTCGATTCGGATTCATCTGGAACTATTAATATTGAAAATGGGAAAGGACATTTAAAGGAAATAAATAAATATAAAGAATTTGAAATTGTTGAGGAGGGAGATTACCTTGACGGGATGAAAACGGGTGTATGGACTGGTTATGATACCCAAATTGGTTATACATTTAAAGAAAACTATGAGGTTAACAAGTTAGTTTCTGGCGAAAGTGTTAAGGATGGAAAAACCTATCCATATATTGCGAGTATGCAGCCACCTGAATATAAGGGTGGGCAAAAAGCATGGAATAATTTTATCGCTTCAACTACAAAATATCCTGCTGACGCACTTCGTAACGGTATAAGAGGAACAGTTAAAACAAGTTTTGTTGTAGATAAAACTGGTAACATTGTAGATATTGTTATCGAAAGATCTGTAGAATCATCATTAGATGAAGAGGCGAAAAGAGTATTGCGGTACTCGTCGAGATGGGAACCAGGGAAACAAAGAGGCATTCCGGTTAGAGTTAAATATACTCAGAGTTTTAATTTTGCTTTTTAATTTTAGATGATCGTTAAGGGAGATGATTTTTAAATCAATAGAGATAACTTGTTCATCCTAAAAATCAAACTCTATAATTTCATTATCCTTTAACATTCGCTCTACAAATTTTTTATGGTTTTTAGGTGTTCCTGTAGCAACCCAGTTTCCAGTAATTATATTATTTACTACCTGATGTTTGCCACGCTGCGGTTTAAGTTTGTTTTCTTTGAAAATCTCTTCATAACTGTCTAAATCTCTATTTTCGTGCTGCTTCTTAACAATCCGATAAACCCTTTTGGTAAAACGCTGATCGCCGATTTCTTCAAGAAACGGAAAAATAATCAAAGCTAAAAGTACAACTCCAGTAACTCCAATAGCTTGTTCGTAATATCCAGAACCAACTGCCATTCCAATTGCAGCAACAATCCAAATGATGCAGGCTGTTGTTAAACCTTTAACACGATTTTCTTCTTTAAAGATTACCCCCGCACCGAGAAAGCCTATTCCAGTAACAATGTTTGAAGCGATTCTATCGTGGCTTGTTACGCCTATTTTAATTGATAGAATGGTAAACAATGTAGAGCCTAAACCAATCATCATCATGGTTTTTAACCCCGCCGATTTACTTCGGTATTCTCGTTCGGCACCGATTAAACCACAAAGTAATGTTGCAAGTAAAAATTTATTGATCTCACTTTGTGTTATAAAATGTTGGTTTTCTATAATTTCGTTCATTATCTTACCTTAATAAAGGCAAATTAGTAAAAATCGTAACATCTTAGGCCATTTGCACGACCGTAATTTGTACTGTTCGGCCAATACTTTTCATAACCCAATCCAATTTCTGATGTGCCGCTTGTATTGGTGTAATTTAATTTTGATGTTGTAGCATCGTGGCTAATGCCGACTCTGAACTTTTCTCCATTAGTTCTTCTGTTGAAAATATCGAATATCACCGAAAAAACAATGGCATCATTTCCCTGGCTGCCACCATCGTTTCGATACCAAATACCTGCATTAATACCTGCATATTTAAACTGCGTTCCAAAGCTAAAAGACATTACATTTTGTTGTTTGTAAGCAACAATTGAAGGTATTAAATAGGTTCCATCTCTATCGTATTGATCGGGAATAAGTGCTAATTTATAACTCATATTTCCCGAAATGCGCATTGGGAGTTTAGTTTGGTAGCCTGCTAAAGATTCATCTGGGCGATTAAGATGATGCAGCCCGAGCCCAAGCATAAAGTTTTTATATACAACATTTCCACCAGCAGCAGCGTCAAAATAAAAGCGACTATCTACGTTTGGTCTTTCAGCTCCAGAAATACCCCCAGGAATTACTCCATTAACAATGTCAATCTGATCGCCAAAAACGAGTTTATCCCAATTTAATTTTTGATTGGTTATTCCGCCTTGCAAACCAAAGGAAAGTGTAAAATCATCTCCACCAATAATGTATGAATAACTTAAAGCAATATTGTTTTTTTGCAGATAAGCTGTGCCTTCGCTACTCCTGTTAAAAATTAAGCCAACGCCACTATTTAGTTTCTGCAAGTTTAAATCGGCAGAGGCACTTAGGTAAGAAAAATCGCCCGAAAGGCCTGTCCATTGATTTCTATATAAGGCATTTACACGGATGTCGCCTTCAAACTGTCCTGTTAAAGCAGGATTTAGATAAATTGGAGCATTGTAGAACTGTGAATAAATATGATCCTGTGCCATAGTTATTATGGGCAAAATCAGCAATAATAAAACAAATTTAATCCCGCTCCTCATTATCTTATTAAATATATGTTTCCAGTTTTTCTTGGCGCAGATGCATCATAAGTCATCCCTTTCCATTCACTTCCATTAATAAATTTCACTTCGATTTTCCAGATGTAAACACCCTGTGGCTGTTCTTGCCCTTTAAATGTTCCATCCCAACCCTCTAGAGGAGCACCATCATCTAGTTTGGTGGTTTCCCACAAGGCCTGCCCCCATTTGTTAAAAACTGTCATTTTCCAGCTCTCAATTCCTGTTCCTTTAGCTTTAAAAGTGCGGAGCTCATTTTTAGCGCTTGCTGGCATAAATGAATTTGGAAGGTTTAAATAACCAGGAACACCTAAAATTCTTACAATTTGAGATGATATTGCACTACAACCTTCTTTGTTTAATACCTTTAGCGTTACACTGTATTCGCCAATGTTGTTATAAGTGTGGGTAGGGTTTTGTTGTGTAGATTTAGAACCATCGCCGAAATCCCATTCCCAACTAATTGCACCATTCGAACTCGCATCTTTAAAATTAAATGTAAAATTTGGAATGGATAACGTATTGCCTGGAAGCAATGTAAAAATAGATTGCGGTGGCGCTACTAAATTTATGTAATTTGGAATTACCGAGGTATTAGTACAACCCTGAATGTTTTTTGCGGTTAATGATACGGTATAGTTTGTAACACTTCCTGTAAATGTATGTTGTGGTTCAAACTCATTCGAAGTTGTCCCGTCTCCAAAATCCCACAGGTAACTCACCGCATTTTTGCTGTTGTTTTTAAATTTAATTATCGAGCCATTACATCCAACGGTTTTATCAGATGTAAACCCTACAATTGGTTGTTCTAAAACAACAATGGTTTCGGTTGTATATGTACTCGAGCAATCGTTTTCTGCATAAAGCGTAACTAAATATTGCCCTGGTTTTGCAAAAGTATGCGCTATCATTTCGGGGGCAGAATTTGTTATGGCAGAACTACCATCGCCAAAATCATAATAAAACCGACTTGCTCCTTTTGTGTTGTTATAAAAATTAACTAGTAATGGTGCGCAGCCTTTAAGTTCTGAACCATTTACTACAAGCTCTGGAATGATATCGTTCGGGGAAACTCTTATAGAATACTGCGATTCATTTTCACCACAATCGTTTCTGGCAGTCATTTTAACAACGTAATCTTTAACGGCTATTGTTGTGTAAGTATGTGTGACGCTATTTTTATCAGTGGTTGTTACAAGAGGTGTTCCATCACCAAAATCGTATGTAAAACTAGTATAGTTACCTGGAGAAGTATTAGTAAAGGTAGCTGTAAATGGCGAACAGCCTGAGGTTTTATTTGGTGAAAAGGCAGATATTGGCGCTGCTTTTACCAATACTGTTGAGGTTTTACTGAGTGTACCGCAAGCTGTAGATACATCTAGTTTTATAGTATACGTAACATCTTTCCCCGATGGATCAGGTTGGTAGGTAACTGTTGGTGGGTTTGCTAAATTTGAAGTCGTCCCATTTCCGAAATCCCACTTAAATGTTGCTGCTGTTAATGAGCTTGATGTATTTACGACAGTTACAGGTAAAGGTCCGCAACCTACGTTTTTATCTTGGGTGAAGTTAGGCGTTACACTTTCATATGTAGAAAAGGTATGGCTTATTTCGTCTGTTCCACAACCAGCTCCGCTACTAACAACCAGCTTAATAATCACATTTGTATTACCTGTTAGAATAGTATAACCAGGAAAATTTGCCGTTGTACCGATTTGTATATTATCGGCATACCAGGTAAATGTGCTATTTCGGCCTGGATAGAGTCCTGCCGTAATATTCGCGGGTGTAAGTGCAAAAGGAGCACAACTTTTATCACTTAAAAAGTTAATTTCAGCTTTTGCTGGCTGGTTAACAGTTATGGTAACTGTATTGCTTATGTTTTGAGAACCACCAGAACAAGCTCCGCTCGAAACCAGACGACGATAATATATCGTTGCTGTAGGTTGTGGTGGTGAATAATTTATGCTTGTTTCTCCATTGATATTGGCCCATGTTGTACCATTAAGGCTCAATTGCCATTGATAAACGAAAGTTCCATCAGCACCAATTGGGGGTGTTCCTATTATTGGTGCTACAGTAGCACCGTTACAAATTGATTGATCTGCAGAAATTGTGTTATTTGTTATCGCGGGTAAAGATGTGATCCGAATTTCGTTACTTATAGCACTACATCCGTTACTGGTAACCACTCGCCTGAAATACATTGTGGCTGTAACAGCTACACTTAAATCTTTTGCTGTTCTACCAGTCAAATTTGTCCATGTTAATTCATCACTACTACTTTGCCATTGGTAGGTATAGATGCCGTTTCCTCCTGTTGGGGTATCTCCAGTAATTGTAATGGTTTGGCCAGCACATACTATTGTTGTTGTCGATGAAATTGTATTGATTATAGCAGGTGGATATGTAACAGTAACTTCATCCCAACTGCCAGGACAGGCTCCCCCTATCAATGTCCATCTAAATACATAAACCTGACCAGAAAGCAAGCCTGTGGCCTTTGTGTTATATGCAGATGCATCGGCAAAAGAAACGTCAGCTTGCCCCGAAACCAGTGTCCATATACCTGGAACTCCAGTATTATTTCCGCTTAAGGTAACTTCAGTTCCGCTGCAAATACTTTGGTCTGGGCCTGCATCAGCACCTAAAACAATTACTGTTTGTGGTGCTGATACCACTGGACCACATGTGCCCGTGGAAACGCTAAGTGTTATGGTGTAAGTACCAGCTGTAGTAAAATTGAAAACGGGATCTTTACTTGTGGCATTTGTTCCTCCAGTAAATGAAACTGAAGGGCTTACCGTCCATAAATAAGTAGTCGGTGTGGCGCAGATATTATCAATTTCTGAAATATTTGAAGGCGCTAAAGTATTTGGCGCACAAACCGTAGTTGATGGTAAAGTAAAAATAGGCTTCGGTGGATCCTGTATGCAAACCTCTCGCTCTACAGGATCAGCATCACAGGCTCCTGAACTTTTTGATGTCAAACGAATGATATGCTTACCTTTAGTTAAGAACTTGTAAATAAATCTAAAACTTCTTAATTGGTTAGCCTCAATTAAAACATCATCTACATACCAGCTATAAGTTACATCATTTGGTTTACAACCAGGCGCTGTGGTACTTGGGTCTTCGCCTAAAATGGATGTATTAGTAAAAGCAATGTCAGTATTGGTACAACCTGGAGTGTCAAAATTGAAAGAGTTTATAGGCTTAACAACAACTTTAGCGTATGCCAAAAGCGGAGTACCCAAGGTTCCGCAAAAATTATTCGAAACGCTAATAGATACATTGAATGCGTTATACACGTTTCCTGAAGGAGTTACCGAGTTTCTTCCACAAGAAGAACTTGTGTAATTATGGGAAACACCACCTGCTTTTTGAATGTCGCAAAAATTATAACTTGTTGATGTACCATCGCCCCAATTAATAGTATAAACATCACCAGGAAAATTATTTAAAATTCCAGATTGAGTTAAGTCTACATTGAACTGAAAATTTGCAAGTGGAAGACAAACAGGGTTGTTTGTTCGGGTTGCAAATGCAGTAACTGTGGGATTATTAATTAGTAAATATGCTTTTGTCCCAATTGTTCCATTGGCTCCTACAGCTTTAACAAATACTGTGTAATGCGTTTGCTGTGCAAAAAATGCCTTTGGCGCGCTTAGGTCTAAAACTGTAGACGCATTTCCTAATTCATCCTTTATTGTAGCAGTTACACTATTCGCTGCCAACGAATTATTAGTGAAGAAAAATTCGTTGTTATCCTTACTTGTGCAGGTTCCAAAAGTTTCTTGATGAAGTGGTGTTGCTTTTAAAGTTGTAGAATTAACTGACGCAAAAACAGGAGTTCCTGCTTTAACTTCGAACGTTCCAGATTCACTACTGATATCTCCTGTTGAACTTGCTACAACTCTTACTTTATATCCAGTCCCGTCAGGTGTACCTAGAGGTATAATTCCATTAACATAGGTTGTGTAGAACCCATTATATGTACCAATTGGAGTTGTTGATACAAAATTTCCATTCAGATCGGAAAGAAATAATCGGAAAATATTGTTGGTCGGAATGCAAGAAGCATTTCCGATTGTAAAAGGCGCAGCAATGGTACTACCTGGTGTATAAGGTCCAGCATCCACAGCTCCAATGGTTAATTGGGCATGGGCTTGTAAAGCAAGAAGTAATAAGGTTGAAAAAATAGCAACTCTATGCGAAATTTTTCTGCACCTGGTTTTCATAAATCTTAACAATAGGGAGTTTGGCTAACAGAAGAAGATTTGCAAAGAAATAAAAACCCGCAATTAGCGACAAAGCCGAAAGGACAATAAAACGTTAATTTATTTGGTAAATATTTATTCGATATTCTTTTCTTCTAATTCATTCCTAAACTACATAAAGTCAATGTTCATATCTAAAATTTTACACGAAAGCGGTTTCTGGTCAATTCTGAGTGTAAGAGAAACCACGTTTTTTATATTTTTTAAACAAAAAAAATCCCCCAAAACTTTAGTTTTGAGGGACTTAATTTTACACGTAACTTTTACGAGCTTGATGATTACATCATACCACCCATACCACCGCCACCCATTGGAGGGTGAGCGCCAGCACCAGCTTCTTCTGGTTCATCAGCTAAAACAACTTCAGTTGTTAATAACATTGCTGCAATAGATGCTGCATTTTCTAATGCCACACGAGAAACTTTAGTTGGGTCGATAACACCAGCACCAATTAAGTTTTCGTAAACATTAGTACGAGCATTGTAACCGAAATCTGCAGTTCCTTCTTTAACTTTTTGTACTACGATAGAACCTTCAATACCTGCGTTTTCGCAAATTTGACGTAATGGCTCCTCAATAGCACGACGAATGATTTGAATACCTGTATTCTCATCTTCGTTAACACCTTTAAGATCGGCTAAAGCTTCAACCGCACGGATGAAGGCAACACCACCACCAGCAACAATACCTTCTTCTACAGCTGCACGAGTTGCATGTAAAGCATCATCAACACGGTCTTTTTTCTCTTTCATTTCAACTTCCGAAGCTGCACCAACGTAAAGAACTGCAACACCGCCAGCTAATTTAGCTAAACGCTCTTGTAATTTTTCTTTATCGTAATCAGATGTAGTAGTGTCGATTTGAGCTTTGATTTGGCTAACACGAGATTTAATATCTTCTGAATTACCAGCACCGTTAATTACAGTTGTATTATCTTTATCAACCACAACTTTTTCAGCAGAACCTAAGTAAGTTAAATCAGCATTTTCTAATTTATAACCTCTTTCTTCTGATACAACGATACCGCCAGTTAAGATTGCGATATCTTCTAACATTGCTTTTCTTCTATCACCAAAACCTGGAGCTTTAACAGCAACAACTTTTAACGAACCACGAATTTTGTTAACTACTAAAGTAGCTAGAGCCTCACCATCTAAATCTTCAGAAATGATAACCAATGGTTTACCCGTTTGAACAGTTTTTTCTAAAACTGGCAACAATTCTTTCATGTTGCTGATTTTTTTGTCGTAAATTAAAATGTAAGGATTTTCTAATTCCGCCTCCATTTTATCTGCATTGGTAACAAAGTATGGAGATAAATAACCTCGGTCAAACTGCATACCTTCAACTGTTTTAACTTCAGTTTCAGTACCTTTTGCTTCTTCAACAGTAATTACACCATCTTTACCAACTTTGCTCATTGCTTCAGCAATTAACGAACCGATAACCTCGTCGTTGTTAGCAGAGATCGATGCAACTTGTTTAATTTTGTTGTTATCCTCACCAACCGTTTGCGATTGCTCTTTTAAATTAGCAACAACTGCAGCAACAGCTTTATCAATACCACGTTTTAAATCCATTGGGTTTGCACCTGCAGCAACGTTTTTAATACCTGTAGTAATAATCGCTTGAGCTAAAACAGTAGCCGTTGTAGTTCCATCACCAGCTATATCAGCTGTTTTTGAAGCCACTTCTTTAACCATTTGAGCGCCCATGTTTTCAACCGCATCTTTCAATTCGATTTCTTTAGCAACCGTAACACCATCTTTAGTAATTGCTGGAGAACCGAATTTTTTATCGATAATCACATTACGACCCTTAGGACCTAAAGTTACTTTTACTGCGTTAGCTAAGATATCAACACCACGTTTCAGGGCGTCACGTGCTTCCACGTTATATTTTACTTGTTTTGACATTTTGATTTAAGATTTTTGAATTATGATTTACGATTTTTAAATCGCGTCATCTTATAAATTTAACTTTCTACTTATAATTATCCTACAACTGCGTAGATATCAGTTTCACGCATAATTAGGTAATCTTTACCTTCGTAAGGGAATTCGGTACCACCGTATTTACCATAAATAACAACATCGCCAACTTTTACGCTAGCTTTTTTACCGTCAGCATCCTCTTCAGAAACAGAAACTACAGTTCCTTTAGATGGTTTTTCTTTCGCAGTATCAGGGATATACAAACCCGATGCAGTTTTTTCTTCTGCCGCAGCCGGTTCAACAATAACTCTGTTCGAACTGCCAGCAATTGGTTTAAGGTTTAACGCCATAACTTTTATTATTTTTTATTTTGATTTTAAGTTTTTTAACTAAGCATACAATTAACACTTTTTATGCCAATTAGCTTTCAGGGACAAATTTACACCCGTACTGTCAAATTTATAAACAAATGCAGAATATCATAAAATTTTGGGTGCCAGCTTGGCAGAGGATACCAAATAAAATCGCCATTAATTGAGATTTGAAAAGATACTCAAGTAATTCTTCGGTTTAAATAGCTCCGCTTTTTATTCCAAGTCCTCGCTACGCTCTGGGCTTTACGTTGCAATCGGGTTTACCTAGCGAAGCTTGTACTACTATTTAAGTTTTATCCATTAAAACGTTTAAAACAAAAAAGCTTTCCCTTTTTAGAGGAAAGCTTTTAAATGTTTTGTTAGTATTAAATTATTTCTTTGTTGTATCAGCAGTTGGAGCAGGTTTCGCAGGAGCTGCATTGTTTGTTGCACCGCCACCAAGTGGAGAAGGCGAAGGCAATTTATTTAAACGATCCTGAATTTCGGTATTACCCGTAGCTGCCGCACCACCACCAGATTTAGCGATAGTTGTAATAGATAAAGTTAATACAACAATAAGTGCCAACAAAAACCACGATCCTTTTTCTAAAACATCGCCAGTACGTTGCACACCAAACATATTGCTGGTACCACCACCTGTTGCTAAACCACCACCTTTAGGATTTTGTACTAATACAAATAAGCCTAAAGCAACACAAGCAACAATTAATAAAATAATTAAAAAGGTTATCATGATTAAAATATATTTTTAAAATTTCTTTTCTATAGATTGAATAAGGTCGGCAAAGTAACCACTTTTTTCTGGATATTTCAAACTTAATTTTTTATAAGTATCTATCGCTTTGTGATAAAGCATTTGTTCGATGTAAATTTTGGCTAATGTTTCCGAAACAAGGTCGTAGTGGTCTTCAGCGCTCTTCTTCGCCTTGTTCTCATTATCTATTTGCTCTGGTTTGGGTGGTTTTATTGTTGGGTCTTCCTTTAAAAACTTCTCAATAATCTCAGCCCCCTTTACATCTTTTACATCTGCAGATGGATATTCGGCCAAATGATCGGCAACCTCGAAAGGTGTTTGTATATGGAAAATATGCTCTACATACTGCTGCTGGAACTCTGCCCTTTCCTGGTTTTTTGCCTGAGGTTGTTTGGCAAGCCCTGGTTTAGGCTGCGAATACGGTTGAAAAATTTGCTCGTGCTCTTTACGAGTTTTTGCCAGCCACCATAAAAAGGTATAAGGCAACTGGTCATCATCATACTTAGAAACGTAGCTATTTTCAGGTTCATCTGGAATAACGGTTTCTATTTCAGGAGCAGCAATAACGATGTCGGTACTTAACTTTTGCTCGAAAGCAAAAAAATCAGTTGCGGCAACGCTTTCAATGTAGTTGTTATCCTCAACAGGCAAATCCATTAAATGGTTATCAATGCCTGGTAAATTATTAGGCGTTTCTATATTTACCGCCTGAGTAATTTTGTGTGATGTATCTTCCGAAATTTCGCCTATTTCATCAAAAATTTCTTGTTCATCAGCGGTGCTTTCTGCATCAATTTGTTCAAATTCTACTTGGGCAACCTCACTAACCTCTGTTTCTTCGGTAAAGTTGTTGTTTAGTATATTTTGTAAAATATTTCCATTACTATAAAGCGCCGCTTTAGGAATAAATGCTGAATCGGCTTTTGCCAAAAGTAAATGAATAGGTTGTGCGTAAGGAAATTGCTTTAACATTTCCTGCAACATGGGTATATGCTCTTGCCCAACCTTGCCAGGTTTTGCCATTAAATTTGCAAGTAGCTTTTTGTTGTCCATATTGAGGTTTGCTGCTAAGATAAATAATGCAGTCGGTTTTTAAAACAGTTTAAACTACCACTGTGCGAAAGCACGGTTAAAAATATCTTCGGTTAATTGCTTATTAATGTTTTCAATCGCCACTGGTTGAAGCGATTGAATTGAAGCACCATTTAAAGGGAAATCGTAAAAACGTGAAAAACTTTCTTCGAAGCTTTCTTTCTCGTGGCCTTTTATATTGTTAATATATTTAACAGAAACTGTAATGGTTAAACGGTTGTTTGATGCTGTCGGTCTAGCGCTCGAGGTTAAAGCAACTGGCCTGATGTCATATCCTGTAATCCGTCCTTCAAAAATTGCATCTCCATCATTTGGTGTAATGCTTAGGCTGGTTTGGCTACGGATACGAGATTTTAAAGCTTCGGTAAATTGCTGACTTAAAGTTGGGATTACCAATTGTGCACTGTTCTCAAAAAAGCGAACCGTTACCGTTTTCAAACCCTCAGTTGTTGCTCCGCTAAAGGTGTAAGCGCAAGAACTTAAGGCTGCAATAATCAGAAAGCCAAATATTTTAATCTTCATAGATTTGATTGATTGCGTATTTATAAACTTAATTCTTTAATCTTTCGGTAGAGTGTCCGTTCAGATATGCCTAATTCTTGTGCAGCAAACTTGCGCTTACCTTTATGTTTTTTAAGTGCTTTTTTAATTAAATCAGATTCTTTATCAACCAACGATAACGATTCTTCAACTTCTTCCGCATCGTGTGCAAAATTGTAATCAGAATTATTGTTGTTGTTATTGGCTGTTGGTTGTTGAATGGTAAAGCCATGTTCTTGGCCTGCAGGTAACTCAACATCTCTGTACAATTGATTAATATATTGCGGATTATCAGCTAAAACGGTTGCGGTATTTCCACCATGCTGGATAATTTCTGCAACCAGTTTCTTAAGTTCTACCATATCCTTTTTCATATCGAAAAGCACTTTATACAAAATATCTCTTTCTGTAAAATCTTCTTTCGATTGAGCATTTATCGCCATTGGCAAGTTACTGCCAGCTTCGTTCGGGATGTAATTTAAAATGGCCTGACCAGTTACATTTCTATCTTTTTCTAAAACACAGATTTGCTCTGCAATATTTTTCAACTGACGAACATTACCTGGCCAGCTGTAATTCGTTAAAATCTGAACGGCATCAGGTTCTAAATTTAACCCAGGACTACGGTATTTGTCGCTAAAATCGGCAGAGAATTTTCTGAACAGTAAATAAATATCTTCTTTACGCTCGTGCAAAGCAGGAATACGCAATGGAACTGTATTTAATCTATAATATAAATCCTCGCGAAATTTTCCGTTTTTTACACGGTTATAAACATCAACATTAGTTGCTGCAATAATACGAACATCTGTTTTTTGAACTTTTGATGAACCTACACGAAGATATTCTCCACTTTCTAAAATTCTTAATAAACGAGCCTGTGTCCCTAACGGAAGCTCCGCAACTTCATCTAAAAAAATAGTTCCACCATTAGCCACTTCGAAATAACCTTTACGAGCTTCATGTGCGCCAGTAAATGAGCCTTTTTCATGTCCGAATAGTTCAGAGTCAATTGTTCCTTCGGGAATGGCGCCGCAGTTTACAGCTATAAAAGCACCGTGTTTGCGGGCACTCATTTGATGGATAATTTGAGAAAAAACCTCTTTACCACTTCCACTTTCGCCAGTAATTAAAACAGACATATCAGTAGGCGCAACCTGACTTGCAATATCTATAGCACGATTAAGTAAAGGCGAGTTGCCAATGATACCGAAACGCTGTTTAATATTTTGTGTATCCATTTATTAGTATCAAGTATTTAGTATCAAGACCACAGTAATCAGATATCAAAACTTGGAAGTATTTTCCAAAGTGTGAAACTTAACCTTTAGTCTTTCAACTTTATTAAACTATTTTTCCAATCAGCGTAGCCGAAGTACATTTTTCGATCAGTACGTTTGCATATTCGCCAGGTTTAACGCCTTCAATCGCTGGGAAAATTGCCATTGCGCCACTATCACCCCGTCCGCAATAATCCTTATCCGATTTTTTAGATGTTCCTTCTATTAAAACACGAACGGTTTTGCCTACCCATTCTTGTAAACGCAATAAAGAGTGTGCCTGTTGTTTGGCTAAAATTTCAGCCAAACGACGTTTTTTAACTTCTTCAGGAATATCATCTTCTAATTTACGAGCAGCTAAAGTTCCTGGTCTTTCTGAGTAAGTGAAGTTGTAAGCAAAATCATATTTAACATAATCTAACATACTCAAAGTATCTTGATGCTCTTCTTCAGTTTCAGTACAAAAACCTGCAATAATATCGGTGGAAATTGCGCAACCTGGAATAATATTTTTAATTGCATCAATACGATTAATGTACCACTCACGAGTATAAGTACGGTTCATTAATTCTAATACACGTGTATTTCCCGATTGAACTGGCAAGTGTATGTAATTGCAAATGTTATCGTATTTAGCGATAGTATGTAAAACCTCATCCGTAATATCTTTAGGATGAGAGGTTGAAAAACGAACTCTTAAATCGGGGTTCACTAAAGCGGTTTGCTCTAATAATTGCGCAAAGTTTATCGTTTCTGTTCCATCTTCTGACGTCCAGGTGTACGAATCTACATTTTGGCCTAAAAGGGTAACCTCGCGATAACCTGCTTCGAATAATCCTTTTGCTTCTTCTACAATCGAATGTGCATCACGGCTACGTTCGCGACCGCGGGTAAAAGGAACTACACAGAACGAACACATATTATTGCACCCACGGGTAATGGAAATAAATGCAGTTATTCCATTGCTATTTAAACGAACTGGGCTAATATCTGCATAAGTTTCTTCACGAGATAAAAGCACGTTTACAGCTTTATGCCCGCTTTCTACTTGCTCAATCAGGTTAGGTAAATCGCGATAAGCATCTGGTCCAACAACTACATCAACCAAACGTTCTTCTTCTAAAAATTTAGATTTTAAACGCTCTGCCATACAACCTAAAACCCCAATAATTAATTTAGGATTACGGCGCTTTTCTACACCAAATTGCGAAAGACGATTCCGTACTCTTGTTTCTGCATTTTCACGAATAGAACAAGTATTAATAAAAATCACATCAGCTTGATGATAATCTCCAGTAGTTTCAAATCCTGTTTCTGAAAGAATAGAGGCTACAATTTCACTATCAGCGAAGTTCATTGCGCAACCATAACTTTCTATGTATAATTTACGTGCATCAGCTTTTACTGGTGTATCTAAAATTAAAGCTTCACCTTGCTTTGCTTCATCATGCGTTTTATCCTGTACTTGTAAATCAATCATTGTTTAAAAACATTTTGGGATTGCAAAAATACATAAATAAAATTAAAAGTGACAATTTGACATATTTAGTTTGCTTGTTTACAAAACGATTATTTTTAATAACTAGTAGCATCGTATTCTGCTATATTAGTAATCGTACAAAATGAAAAGTAATCAAAAAGGATTTTCAAATGTTGCTTTAGCATATTTAATCAAGCTCAATTTTAACCATGGGTTTAGATAGGGTGAATTTCTGCAGCAAAAAATATTTCCATCCAATCGGATTTAAAACCATCAATCAAATTTCAGGTATTCAAATCTTAATCATATTCTCCTATGTTAATGCAACCATTTGTAGAAAATGCAATTTTGCATGGTATTAATCCAAACCGAAAGCATGGCTTTATTATAATTGATTTCGACATTAAAAATGAATCTTCATTGTTAAAATTAAAGATAATGCAGATGGTATATCTACTGTTGCAAAATCGTCCTCTCACCAATTGTTATCAACTAAAATTAGTAAAGAACGATTATCATATATAGCGAAAGAAAGTGGTTTAAATGCGGGTATCGACATTAAAAACGATGAGAAAATTGGAACGATTGTTACCATTACGATCCCAATAAGATCTGGAGAATACATAAACAAAAAGCAGTTATATTTTAGCAAATAATGGTTCAATTACCGCAAATAATAATTTAGGTAAATACAACCTGCAATTAATTGTATTTTACGGAGGTAAAAATCTAATAGGTATGCAGAATGTAGTTATCAAATTTCAAAATCCTTTTAACGAATTTGAACAATCAATTATTTACAGTAACAAAGAGCAAGCCTTGAAAGCTTTTTTAGATGTAAACTGGGAACAATTAAATATCGATATTTACGAAAAGCATGATGATGTAATACACGATTACTATTTTTTTGAATTGAGTTACACCGATTTTTCTAACCAGAAAAACATTTTAAATATTGGTGGTGCGTACACGCATGGCGAAAATTTAGAACTTAATGGTGTGCAGTTTGATGTTCGCTACACTCGCCCAATTGAGAAAACCAGCAAAGGCTTTTTTGGGCTTGGTGAGTCAACAACAAAAACGGTTTCTAGCGAAATCTGGATGGAAGAATGCAATAAACCATTTGTAGTAAAATGCCTTAAAGCTTTTTTAGGTCAAGATGCGCTATTCCTGGAAACTGAAATCATTAACAACGGTGTATCAAGTTTTTAACTTAATAGTTCTAAAAAAATACTTTCGGGAAATTATGGAACAAAACACTGCAGAGATAAGCAAGCTTGATAAATGCTTTGATTTAAAGGCGAATTAAATTGATAATCCAACACATCGATAAAAATAAAGAGCTGTGAGAATATCAAAAAAAATACATCGGATAATGAAAAATGATATAAATATTCACGGATAATAAACAAAAGTCAGCAAATAATAAATGGCAAATTTTGATGAAGAAACACTAACTAATTTGCTGCATAAATCACATCGAATAATGAATAAAAATTTAAAATTCTATTTTACAGCGACTCTTGTTCTTGTTTCTACATTAATTTTTGCCCAACTACCGGAAGAAATTAAATGGAAACATTTGCAGAAAAACTACAATGCCGATAGCAGTGAATTGGTACTTAGTTTAAACAATAAGTTATTGGATGGCAAGTATAAAATACCTTTCGATGAAGGAGGTTTTGCACTTTATAATATTAAAAAAGGAATAATAACTGGCGAAGCTTTTTGGTATTCGCAAGGCGGAACAATAGAATGCAAGCTTTACTATAAAAAAGGTGTTCGTAATGGTTTAAAAGAAAATTATGATAACCAAGGCAAAGTTTGGTTACATCAGGAATATAAAGATGGCAAGAAAAACGGTGTTAGTGAAATGTATAGCGGTGGCAAATTGGTTAATAAATCCGTTTACAAAGCCGATAAAAAACATGGTTTATCGCAAACATTTTCTGGCGATAAAGTAATTACCGAAGCTTATTACGAAAATGATTTAAAAAACGGAACATCCAAAAGTTACGGTTTAGATGGAGAGCTAGCAGTAGAAATCGGTTATAAAAATGATAAGCGAGATGGTGTTTATCGTGTTTACAGCAATGGGCAAATCATGACAGAAACTAATTATCAAAACGATTTGCAGCATGGCTTATCCACTACTTACGCATTGGGTAAAAAAAATATGGATGCAGAGTTTGTAAACGGTAAACGTCATGGTATTGCGCACATGTATAAAGCAGATGGCACAACACTTTTTACGCATTATTACCTCAATGGAGAAAAAGTAACCGAAGCAATTTATAATCAATCACAAAAGAAATAACAGTTATCAAAATGAAAAGTATATATCCAACTTTAATTCTTTCCTTCATCACACTATTCTTGTTTTCTTGTGGCCCAACCATATCTGGTAAAGATGAACAAGCTTTTAAAACTTCAAAAGCTAAAATGGAAGAAAAATTAGATAACCCAGAAAAGGAAAACTTAGAAAAGGCTTTGCGTGTAATTGTGTTAAAGGCGATGAAAGAGAAATGGAATTTTCCAGAAAAATATAAAGAGAAATCTTTCGATAATATTTCCATGGAAATGATTGATGGCAAAAGTTATAGCGCAATCATCAGCTTTGCTGAAGAATTTTTAGCAGCTGATCGGGATGAGAAAATTGCCAACAAAACAGCGGAAATAGATAGTTTAGAAAAAGATAAACTGAAGGCGGCTAAAATAACTCAGCAGATAGATGCTTTTAAATTAACTAAAATCTCCATTAGCGAAGACCAATTTTTCTCTGATGATCCCAAATCACCTTTTCTGGATTTAACTTTTAAAAATACTTCTAAAGAAGATATAATTGGAGAGTATATGATCAACATTGAAGTTTACTCTAAAAAAACTGGTGAAAAACTAGCAGCACAAGGCAGTGGAGGTACCTGGAATGATGATTTTGCACTGAAACCCAATGAAAGTTATGATTATCATCAACCGTTATTTAATGAGGCGGTTCAGCATTCTACCTTATGGAAAACAGCAAAATATCCAATCACCGATTTTTCGCCTTACGATTTAGTAATTAAAGCTTACGCCACTAAAATAACTACTAAAAAAGGTGGAGCCATTGAAAGCCCAAAGGCAGACGCCGCTTATTTTGATGCTGAAATTAAAAAGCTGAACGAAGAAATCAAGGGACTTAAAGAAACAAAAGCAACTTTAGATGAATTGGAATTGACGGATAAAAACAGATAGATGCAGTACGTTTTATAGTGAATATCAAGTTTTAGCAGATAATTACTATTACGGCGGAAAAAACCTCCCAGAGGGGATGATTAGAAGAACGATAGATGTAAGGTTTGAAACAGAAAAATCTCCGCTAAAAATAAATATGATTTGGCCAATACATCAGCACATGAAGGGCCAAACCAACCACCAGGTACCACAAATAAAAAAGGAAGTTAACCAAGTTTTAAGCAAGACGATAATGATGTTTAATGCATGTAAAATCAAAGAGCTTATGGGAAAATACAATATCTCTGATTTAGATTTATATCAAATGAAATTAACACGGGCGAAGTAAAATGATAGCATTAATTATCACATTCTTTATCATTTGCCCCATAGTTGGATACTTTTTTTACAAACAAATAAGGGTTAATATAAAACCTGCAACAATAGTTGGAGAGTTTATTTTTATTGGTCTTTTTATACTAACTATGGGCTTGTTTGGTTTAATTTGGTTGCTCAATGGCGATGGTTATTACACTGCAATAGACCCTGTAGATGGTGGATATACACCGTTTGCATTCCAACATTTACCAACTTTGATTGTGTTTTTTGCCCTCGCGGTTTTTGGATTAATTAAACTTTGGTATAAAGGAAGAGTATTACCGCCGTTGTTATTTTCACTCTGTGTTATGTTTGTCATGATCGGCATACCAATAAGTGCGGCGGTTATTCTACAAACCAGTACCAATACAGAGCAAAGTGGCGGAACATTTTTTTTTGCATTGTTGCCTTTTTTTTACGTCGTTACTAGCATTATCGTATTATTAAAGGTTGTTAATGCCGAAGCAGATGTCGCAAGTACAAAAATCTATCGCAACAAATATCTAAATCTGTTAAACCAAAAATTAGCCAAAACCGACAAGCAACCACTATTGATTTTGGTCACGCTCTTGCCTGTTTCCGCAATTATTGTGGCTATTTTAATGATATTTGGACAAGATGCTAACTCGATAACCAAAGTTTTTACAGAAACCACAACTTGGACGTTTTCACAAAAAACACACCCTCCATTTTTAGATCATGAAGGTCACTATTTATGCACTGTCGCCGTTTGCGGAACACCAGATATTGTAAAACCTTTACGCCTAGGCAAAAGACATGGGCACGAAATTATTGTGAACAGACAATTGTTAATCGCCAATGCTTTCGAAGAATTAATACAGGAGAATGTACCTACCTTACACAAAGTGATTAGAGGTTTTTACGATAAATACGGCTATCCACTATCGAAGAAAATTACAACGACAAGAGCCTCAAACGCAGTTTATCTATTAATGAAACCTTTAGAATATTTGTTTTTAATGGTGTTGTACTTGTGTAGCACCAAACCCGAAGAAAAAATTAACAAACAATATGCAATCTAAGATAAATGTTGTTTCCCCGCTGCTATCTAGGGATTTCAAAAGCTGATTATTTAAATAAAAAGACAATATGCTATGAAAAAAATGCTTGTTATGCTATTAATAACATTTTCTTTTTTTGAGATAAAAGCTCAAGAGGCGAAAATTATATCAATTATAAATTTTACTGGCTCAATTGATAAATATCCTATAGAAATGAGATTGGAAATAAATCAAAAGAGTGATAGTGTAGCGGGCGAGTATTATTACAAGAAAAATGGTAATACACAAAAAATCATGCTCGAAGGCATGTTAAAAGACGGCGAATTAAACTTGCAAGAAAATACTTTTAATATTGCAAAGCGTAAATATGAAACTACTGGGAATTTTAAATTGAATTACATTGATCAGATTTCTTTGAATGGAACTTGGCAAAAATCCGCTAAAAATACTTTGTATTTAACTGTTAAACTAGCCGCAAAAGAAAATTTAAAAGCATTTAATCCATCGAACTACGTTTTTCAATATGCCAGAAACCGAGCAAAGCTAGACTACATTCCAGCCGATGCGCAATATTATTTCGACTTAGTTTCGCTAAAGGTTTTCATTAACAAAAGCATGCGCTGGATTTTCACAGATTTTGAGGATGTTTATACTAAGGAAGCCGAAATTATACTAGAGGATTTGAATTTTGATGGTTACTTGGATTTTAAAGTTCCGATCTATTATCCTGGTTTAGCCAAAGGCGATTATTCTTATCGCTATTTCATCTATTATCCCGAAAAACGTGGTTTTATCCAAAACACACAGCTTAATGAAATGGGCGTCGTATTTTTTGATGCCGTTAGAAAAGAAGCTCAAACCATAGATGCAGATGGAAGTGGAAACGAAGGAACTAAATATTTTCGCTGGCAAAATGAGAAACTGTTTTTGATAAAGGAAGAAAGGGTTTACGAAAACGATATTTACACTCATATTACTTCATATAAAATCGAAAACGGTAAATCTGAACTAGTTAAAACCGAAAAGAAAAAGTAACAAAAAATAGTCATTCTTTCGGTTGTCCATCAATTCTTTTGATAGATAAAACTTATGCAGAAATTCCCATCAATTGCGATAACATGCATTAGGTGTAAATCAGGCGAGAAATTTTGGCAGATAATCTCCACGCTACTAATCTTCTTTGGAATTTTCGTCGTCATTATTGCCACGATCGGTTTTTTTACACGGTAATTTCAATATAATTCGAGGCTAATAATTAATATCTCTGTTAGAAAGAATGTACAGAACACTGTCAATTTTCTCAAACCGAGTAATTTGCATCAATATTTGCATTACTTTGAATAAAATTTCGCTACAATTTTTCTATGAAGCATAAAATTATTAAAACGATAAAATGGTTTTTTATCATTCTAAGTACGCTAATAGTATTACTTTTTTTGACTACCTATTTTTATTTGAAAAAGCCTTTATTTGGTAAAGCGGCAGAAGGTGCAAGATTAGAGCGCATGAAAAAATCACCACATTTTAAAGATGGTGTTTTTCAAAATATTAATAACACTCCAGCGGTAACCGAGGGTTACAGCACCCTGGGAATTATTGCCGATAAATTATTCACCAACTACCCAAGATTAACGCCAGTTGATAGTATTCCATCGCAAAAGGTAGATTTATTGAAACTACCAATAGATTCAAATGTGCTGGTTTGGTTTGGCCATTCCTCTTATTTTATTCAATTAGATGGAAAACGCATTTTGGTTGATCCAGTTTTTAGTGGCAATGCTTCACCTATTCCAGGAACAGTTGTTGCATTTAAAGGAACAGATCGATACAAAGTAGAGGATTTACCAAACATCGATTATCTTATTCTTTCTCACGACCACTATGATCATGTTGACTATGAGACTTTAATTAAGCTCAGAGCCAAAACCCAAAAAGTAATTTGCGGTTTAGGTGTTGGTGCAGATTTTGAAGAATGGGGCTATAAACCCGAAAATATTTTAGAAAAGGATTGGAACGAAACCATTGATTTTGGCGGAGGATTTTTTATTCATACTACACCAGCAAGACATTTCTCGGGCCGAGGCTTTACCAGAAATAATACGCTATGGATGTCGTATGTATTACAAAGCCCAACAATGAAAATCTATATCGGTGGCGATAGTGGTTACGATACGCACTTTGCAGAAATAGGTAAAAAATTCGGTCCGATTGATTTGGCTGTACTCGAAGATGGTCAATACGATGTAAAATGGAAATACATTCACTTGCAGCCTGCCGAAGTTTTAAAAGCGGCAAAAGATTTAAACGCAAAGCGATTATTTCCCGTGCATTCTTCGAAATTTGTTTTAGCCAATCACCCCTGGGATGAACCTTTAACAAAAATTACAGCGTTAAACAAAACAACGAAAATTCCGCTAGTTACGCCCATTATTGGTGAGTTTGTTTATTTAAAAAACGACAAGCAAGTTTTTCGACAGTGGTGGGTGGGCGTTAAGTAAATTGTAAGCTAGCAAGTATGGCACTGAAAGCTATTTTTAAACGATTATGATACGTGAAAACAAACACTTAGCAGCGCTAATAAGAGATAGAAAAACCTATCTAATCGTTGGTGTGGTTATTCTGTTAATGAGTTTATGCATCATTTTTCCATTCGAAAAACACGAAAGCAATTTCATTTCAGATTTCGTTTACACCTATATCTCCTTGGCCATTGCCCTATTGGTGCTTATGTATGGCTTGATGGGCAAGAATTTCTTTAAAGGTCTGCTGTTTTTAATTTTTAGCTCCATTTTTAGTTTCTGCGCCTGGATGTTGTTTTACCCTCTTGGCTTTCTTTCTACATTATTGGCCTTCTGGTTAGGAATTCCATCGGGCATAATTGCAGGTTTAATTTTCCTGATAGCCGATTATAAATTCATCAATGATGAAAATCGAGTAAAGCTTTTTTTAAAAAGAATGCTTCTTTTTTTATTGCTACTGGCGATTGTTTCCCTATCATTCCTTTATGGTAGCGACTTGATATCTTACATTTATGAAAAATTTAAATAGTTTTTTGCTCTCTCTTCCTTATAACTGAACAGTATTAATTGTTTAAAGATATTAAGTTTCTTGATTAATTAATGGTATTACTATGCATGAATGCATAGTAATAATTTGAATTAACCATCTACCTATCAGCATTTTAAATTACTTAAATGTTTCTTTTTCTTAAATTTTGATGGCTTTTTCAATAGATAAATAAGCCTTTTGGCACAGTGGTTGTAATTACGCTGTTACATTTAACTAAACAGATCGGTTGTCTACCACAGCAGATTTTAACATTGAAAAACAATAAAATGAAAAAGACAGTTCAAATTTTCAGCATGCTTTTAATAGCACTAACAGTAATGGTATCGTGTAAAAAAGACACCGATCCAGCAGATCGCGATTTTTTCGTTGGAACTTATAAGGGAACAGTTTCTTACCGAAATGGCCAGACTGTAACCAACAGCACCGACGGTAAAGTAACCGTAACTAAAGTAAGTGATACGTACAGTTTCTTTTTTGGTAACAACATTCCTGATATTACAGGGGTTAAATTTCAGGAAAGCGGAAATACTTATGTAAGTGTTGGTACAGGTTTAATTGGAATTACCATCGATGCCAGCTCTTTAAAAATGGCAGTTTCGAACAGTAATGGTACCTGGACAGCCGATTGTACAAGATAATATTTTAAACTTTCAAAAAATCCCGATGTGAATCGGGATTTTTTTTTGCCCAATATTTTTAACATACTTTTTTAAGAAAAAATCGTGTTAAGTTCCGAATTTATCTAGATTTATAAAATGAGTGCTGAACTAAAAAAACATATTGAGGAAGTTGTTTTACTAACTGATGAAGAGTTTGCACATATTAATAGCCATTTCAAGTTTAAACATTTTAAAAAGCATCAGTATCTAATTCAAGAAGATGAACAAGTAAAAAATATCTATTTTGTAATTAAAGGACTTTTAAAAGCAACATTTACAGATGCAAATGGTAAGGAATATATCATTCAGTTTGCTATGGAAAACTGGTGGATTTCAGACTTCCAGGCTTTCTACAGCAACGTTAAATCAATTATAAATATTATCTGTTTAGAAAATGTAGAGCTCCTTTCTATCTCAAAAGAAAATTTAGATAAACTTTGCAATGAAAGCCACAAAATGGAGCATTTTTTTAGGATAAAAAATAGTTCTGGTTATGTTGCATTGCAGCAAAGAATTTTATCGTTACTAACAACTAGCCCTAAAGAAAGATTTGAGCAATTGTCTCGCCAATATCCACAACTTTCTCAGCGGGTTTCTAAAACCGTTATTGCAGCCTATTTGGGTATTTCGAGAGAAACACTGAGTAGGCTTTCTACAAAATTGTGATTTGACTCACAAAAAATCTGTGATTCAAGTCCTGTGCAGGCGAACATTTTAGCCCTAATTTTGTCTTACACTTAGGATAAAAATATATGAATAAGAAAGTTTTATTCGTGCTTACGAGCCACGATGAATTAGGAAACACAGGTTTAAAAACAGGTTTTTGGTCAGAAGAATTAGCTGCCCCATATTATACTTTAACAGATAAAGGAATCGAAATCACTCTTTCATCGCCAAAAGGTGGTCAACCACCTATAGACCCTAAAAGCGAAGATCCAACATTTCAAACCGATACCACCAGAAGAATGGATAAAGACACCGTTCTGTTAAATAAATTAAAGCACACAATTCCCTTAGCAGAGGTGAAAATGGAGGATTATGATGCTGTATTTTATCCTGGAGGACATGGCCCGCTTTGGGATTTGGCAGAAAGTGCTACCTCTCAAAAATTAATAGTCGATTTTTACACCGCAAATAAACCAGTTGGCTTTGTTTGTCACGCCCCTGGTGTATTAAAGGATGTTAAAATTGATGGAGCATATTTAGTTAACGGAAAAAATGTAACGGGCTTTACCAACACCGAAGAAGAAGCGGTTCAGCTAACGAAAGTAGTTCCTTTTTTAGTAGAAGATATGTTGGTGAAAAATGGTGGAATTTATACCAAAATAGAAGATTGGAATCCTTACGCTGTTGTAGATGGTTTATTGGTAACTGGTCAAAACCCAGCATCATCAGAAAAAGTAGCCGAAGAGTTGTTAAAACTATTATAAAACTAAATTTATAGAGGTTGCAAAACAAAACATCCTCTATAAATTTATTTTACTCCAATTCTTCTTCATCTTCCTCTTCGGGCACATATTTCTCAATAGCCTGCCCAATTGCATTCACTTCTTCATCTTCCTCAAAAATTGGAAGTTCGGTTTTGTAATCCATCTTCAACCAAATGGAAGAAGTATCTTTTTGAATTTGAATGTATTCTCTTCCATCTTTAAAAATGGTATATGAGTCGTTTCCCTCAGGAAAAACCGAATAATTTATTGGGCCTATTTCTATATCAAATGGTTCTTGCATGGTGAGTTTTTTTGGTAAAGATAAGGCTTTGCCAGAAAGCACAAATTACCTTTTACAGTTTTTTTGGAAATCAATAACCGTAGTTCATGGCAGATAACAGTCCCGCTCGCTACAATTCCTCAAGAAACCTGTCTATCAAGCAAGCATTCCCAAAAAAAATAAATACAGATGTTTAAATGGGAGATTTCTGTTGCAATAGGGTTTAAGCTGCTACAAAATTGCATCTATCTGCGGCACCTAAACCCCGTTGAGTGGAAAATCGGAATGCCGAATTTTTTTTCGGGAGAGGATTTGAAACAAAAGACGGGAGAGAAACTGACGAAAGCACTACTGCACTTGATTTTAAAAAAAATAAATTTTTATCTTTAATAATGGATTTTACTAAAGCGGAAAACAGAATTTGCAGGTCTATTTTTGAAATCGGTTTACAGCGGCAATTTGCAGCAGGAATGAATGAATTTACCACCATATTGCAACAATGGCAGACTGAAAAACCTGCAGATAATAGAGCACATTATTATGCAGTTTTTAATGCAGTAAAAGATTTTGATAAAAAAATTGCAATTAGATATGATGGTTTGAGGAACTCGATGTATTATGCAACAATTATCGGTTTACTAAATGATGATGTTATTAAAAGCGATGATTTATTTGCGTTTTCTGAGGAAAGAAAATTACAATTGCTGGAGGCTGCAAAAAGATGGAAAGCGCTTCATTAACTAAAAAATTACGCCATCTTGCTTAAAAATCGCGTCATTTGTATTACTTTACACCAAACAATTTACCGAAAGATTAGAAGATGAAGTTAACGTTTTGGGGTGCGGCGCAACAGGTAACAGGAAGTATGCACCTGCTCGAAGTTGAGCATTATAAAATACTGATAGATTGTGGTTTGGATTATGAAAAGGAAACCTATCAGGAAGATAATCAACAATTCCCTTTCGATCCGGCCGATATTAATCTGGTTATTTTAACTCACGCACATATCGACCATTCGGGTAATTTACCAACCTTGGTGCGCCTCGGTTTCGATGGTCAGGTGCTTTGTACACCGCCGACCGCCGATTTAACTTCGATTTTGTTGTTCGATTCGGTTGAACTTTTTTTACGTAAACAAAGCAGAAAACCAAGAACAAAGCGGGGTAATTTCAGTGGTCCGAAACCTTTGTATTTGCATAAACATGTAATGGATACGATTGATCGTTTCGTAACAATTGCTTTCAACAAGCCTTTCAAAATTAATGGCAATATCAGTTTAACGTTTGTGCCTGTTGGGCATTTGCTGGGTGCTGCGGCAATCATTTTAACGATAAACGATAAAGGAGAAGAAAAGAAAATTGCTTTCTCGGGCGATATTGGCAGAGAAAACTATCCTGTTTTAGTGAAGCCAGAACCAATACCTGAGGTTGATTATTTTGTATGTGAATCTACGTATGGTGGCCGATACCACACAAAAGACCAAACTTTAGAACAGCGTTTGGTAAAAGAAATTGAAGAAGCATGTATCAAAACGCCTGGCCGTTTAATTATCCCAGCATTTAGTATCGGTAGAACACAGTCATTGGTTTTTGCATTAAACCAAATTTTTACTAAAAAGTTATTACCTCCTGTTCAAATATTTGTCGATAGCCCGATGGCCATACAAGCGACTGATGTTTACCGAAAACACCATAATTTGGTTAATCAGGAAGCGAAAGATTTCTACAAAACCATGGGCGATGAATTTGAATTTGAGCATTTGGCTTATGTTCAAACCATGAAAGAAAGTAAAGATGTCTCTAATTACTTTGATCCCTGCATCATCATTTCTTCGGCAGGAATGTTGGAGGGTGGGCGTATTCAGGATCATTTATATTACAACATCCAAAATTATTATTGCACCATTCTTTTTATTGGTTATTGCGCCAAGGGAACGCTGGGATATAAACTTTTAAGTGGTGCGCCAATTGTTAGAATTAAAGATCGTGAAATGATGGTTTACGCCACCATTCGCCAAACCGATTTGCTAAGCGGCCACGGCGATCATGATGATTTGGTTAGAACGGTAAAACAAACTGGCCAACCAAAAAAGGTTTTTCTGGTTCATGGAGAGGATAAAAGCTTACAAAGCTTGGCATCAGCTTTAACGGAAGATGGGTTTAATGTGGTTGCGCCTGAAAAAGGAGAGGTATTTGAGATTTAGTGTATCAGTCGTCATGGTTTAAATGTAAAACGATACCATCAGAGGATTTGCTCTTTAGCCTAACACAGCTTCAGCAGCAAATCTTCGTTCTACTATAATACGGCCTTAACATTTTTTTAGCATAGGTTATCACAGCCACATCACTGACTTCAATAGAAAAATTTTCAGTCGTTAATTTTGTTTCTTTTTGTTGTCAAAAAGACAAAAGCCTGTCTGGCCAGTACAAAAAATTAATTTTTATTCAATAGTGAATGTATCGTCATTCATCAACCAATTTTAATTATCTCCTCACTTGCCCATCACCCCTCACTACCCATTTATAACTGGTTAATTCCTCTAATCCCATCGGACCACGGGCATGAAGTTTTTGGGTACTAATGCCAATTTCTGCACCTAAACCAAACTGAGCGCCATCGGTAAATCCTGTTGATGCATTGGCATAAACCGCAGCGGCATCTACCTCATTTAAAAATCGGGTTATATTTTCTGCATCTTCGGAAATGATTGCCTCGCTGTGTTTAGAACTATAATATGCAATATGATTTAAGGCTGCATCAAAATCATTGACAATTTTAACTGCCATTTTTAAAGATAAAAATTCCGTTCCGAAATGTTCTTCAGTTGCGGGGTTTAAAAGTGCTGATGGATAAGTGGATTTTAAAATTTCATAGCTTTTTTCATCAGCAAAAAGTTCAACTTTTCCATCAGCCAAAGGCGATAAAAGCTCAGCTAAATTATTCAATCTATTTGCATGGATTAACACACAATCCAACGAATTACAAACACTCACCCGTCTGGTTTTGGCATTAAAAATGATTGCCTTACCTTTTTCTAAATCACCCGATTCATCAAAATAAGTATGAACAATGCCCGCTCCAGTTTCAATTACAGGGATTTTGCTATTCTCCCGAACATAATTAATCAACGATTGACTGCCGCGTGGAATCAATACATCTACAAAACCTCTTGCGTTTAGCAAAGCTTCGGTGGCTGCTCGTTCTGCGGGTAACAAGGTTAAAACATTAGGATCGATTTCATGCATGATTAAAACACTTTGAATCACTTTTGAAATGGCTAAGTTCGAAAACTCGGCATCGCTTCCACCTTTTAAAACTGCAACATTTCCCGTTTTGAAGCAAAGCGAAAAAACATCAGCAGTAACATTTGGTCGGGCTTCGTAAATTACACCAACCACACCCAACGGTACCCGAACCTTTTTTAAATTCAAGCCATTATCTAAAATTCTTTCTGATAAAACTTCTGTCAACGGACTGGTTAAATTCACTACGCTTTCGATATCGCCAGCAATGGTTTTTATTCTTTCAGCATTAAGCTTTAGTCTATCGTATTTTGGATCTTCGACGGGCATTTTTGCAAGGTCTTTTAAGTTTTCCTGCAAAATATGCCCTGTGTTTGCAATTAAAGCATCAGCCAAATCGGCTAAAACAGCATTTGTTTTTTCCTTACTTACGCCATTCAGTTTGCGACTGGCTAGTTGCGCCTTTTCGAAGTATTGTTTGTATTCCATTTTTGTAGTATCAATCAAGCATCAAGCTATTATTCTATGCTTTAGTTTTACACTAACCGCACAGAATTCCACAAAGAAATTGAGAAAATGAATCTAGCTTTGTGTGTTTCTGTGTATTTTCCTTGTATACTTTGTGGTTAAATTAGGCTTTCAGCTTAAATCGCCGAATAAAAATAATCGTAATGCACTAATGCCTTTTGTTTTTTCTGCCCAATTCTTTCTTTCGCTTTATCAGATCCATATTCTGCAATGCCTAAACCTATTAATTGGTTATTTTCATCTATAATTTTGATGATGTCGCCTTTTAAAAAATCGGATTGTATTTCAATAATGCCTATGGGAAGCAAACTTGTCGCTTTGCCAGATGTTAAGACCATTTTTGCTCCATCATTTAGTTTAACAATTCCAGTTGCCGCCGTTTCCGAATGTGCAATCCATTTCTTTTTACCTGATTTAATTTTTTCAGGAACAAATCGGGTATGAACTAAATCTTCATTTAGTAAAGAAGTAAGCACATTATCTTTCGTTCCGTTAGCAATATGAACTGCAATGCCCAATTTGGCAACTTTTTGCGCCATCGTTGTTTTGGTAATCATACCACCACGACCGAAAGATGATTTACCAGTTTGTATAAAAGAAGCCAGATTAGTAACCGAGCCTTTGATTTCTTCTATTACCTCTGAAGTAGCGAGCTTCGGATCGCCATTGTAGATTCCATTAACGTTTGAAAGGATGATTAATGCATCGGCATTTAACATTGAAGCAATTAAACCAGCAAGCTCATCATTATCGGTAAACATTAATTCGGTTACCGAAACCACATCATTTTCATTTACTACAGGGATTACCTCATTCTGAAGCAAAATTTGCATACAGTTTTTCATGTTAAGATAATGTGCCCGATCGCGAAAATCCTCTTTGGTAACTAAAACCTGCGCACACTTTATATGATGTTCGGCAAAGAAATTAGAATAGGTATTAATCAGTTTTACCTGACCAATGGCTGCTAATAGCTGTCTTGTGGTTACTGCATCTTGCTTTTCGGAAACTTTAATTAAGCTTCTTCCAGAGGCAACAGCACCAGAAGAAACTAAAATGACTTCGATGCCTTGTTGCTTAACTTCGGCCAGTTGATTTACAAGATGATTGATTCTGCTTTCATCTGGCAACCCGTTAGCTTGCGTAATTACATTCGACCCAACTTTAACAACTATTTTTTTGTACCCTAATTTCATTATTATTCTATCACATTTTAATGATGCCAATTTAACATCATTTTTCTTAATTAAGATGATTATCAATAGACTTAGTAGATTTTTACGAAAATGATAATTGTTTGTTTTTAGATAATTACGGATTTGAATTTATACTTGTGACAGATAGCTGAAGGCTTTCGCTAACGAAGAAAATATTTCTTTATTCTTAGAAGTGTATAATGGGAAAAGTGAAATTTGCCAAGAACTGAATACCTTTTGTTTTTAAATCTGATAAAGCAGAAAGCCCGCAACTGAGGTACGAATGCGGACTTGGAGCGATAGCAGGGCTAGAGTTTCCGAAGTGATAACTGGCATTCGTTTCCAAATAACTAAACTTCATGATCTGTCAGTTTTATAAATCAGTCGATTAAATTTACCACCAGAGACTTAATATATTATAAAACAGCCCAGTATTTCTTAATATAATTAAGAAATTAACATTAACTTAACATTGGGCTTGTAGCTTTGCAGCATATTAAAAATTAACATGAACAATATTTTTAAGTTCTTTACGCCTCAGGATAGAAAATTCCATCCTCTTTTTGAGCAAGCTGGTAGCAATGCATTGAAAATTGCAGAAACTCTTTTAGAAATGGTAAGCACGGCTGATGCTGAAAGCAGAAAAACAATTTTTAAAGAAATTGAGCGCTTAGAGCACGTTGGTGATGATATTACCCATTCGATTTTCCTTGAATTAAGCAGAAACTTTATTACACCGTTTGATAGAGAAGACATTCACCAACTGGCAACTGCTGTTGATGATGTTGCTGATTATATTTATGGTACTGCAAATCGTATGCAAATGTATAACATGAATGCGATTAGTGAGCCAGTTGTTAAAATTGCTGAGTTATTGGTAGAAATGTGTACTGATATTGATAAAGCAATTAAAGAATTACGCAGCTTTAAAAACATACGTGTAATTGCTGATGCTTGTATTCGTATTAACAGCGGTGAAAACCAAGCTGATTATGTATTTACTTTAGCGGTTGCCCGCTTATTTGAATACGAAACAAATGCAATTGAATTAATTAAACAAAAAGAGGTTTTACAAACGATAGAAAAAGCGACAGATAAGTGTGAGGATGTAGCGAACGTGCTTGAAACTATCTTAGTTAAAAACGCTTAATAAAAAACAAACATGGTAACTACCTTATTGGTTGTTGTTGTAATTCTGGCTATTGCTTTCGATTACATTAATGGCTTTCACGATGCCGCTAACTCGATTGCAACAGTTGTTTCTACAAAAGTTTTAACGCCTTTTCAGGCTGTTTTGTGGGCTGCACTTTTTAATTTTGCAGCATACTTTTATTTTACCGACCACAAAGTGGCCAACACGGTTGCTAAAACGGTAATCGAAAATTATATCACTTTAGAGGTTATTCTTGCTGGTTTGGTTGCCGCAATTATATGGAATTTGTTAACCTGGTGGTACGGTATTCCATCAAGTTCATCGCATACATTAATTGGTGGTTTTGCTGGTGCAGGTATGACACATGCCTTACTTACGGGAGCGAGTCCGCTTGATGCTGTAAACATGGGTTATGTAGTGAAAATTGTGTCTTTTATTGTATTAGCACCAGTTATTGGTATGGTAATTTCGGTAATTATAACATTGGTTATTATTAACGTTTGTCGCTATGCGAAACCTGCTACTGCTGAAAAATGGTTTAAACGCTTGCAACTTTTATCTTCTGCAGCATTAAGTTTTTTCCACGGTGGTAATGATGCGCAAAAGGTTATGGGTATTATTGCAACGGCCTTAATTGCCGCTAAAGTTATTCCTAACTTCGAAGCTATGCCAGGTTGGGTGCCAGTTGCGTGTTACTCTGCTATATCTTTAGGTACAATGAGCGGTGGTTGGAAAATTGTTAAAACCATGGGTTCTAAAATTACAAAGGTTACTGCGCTGGAAGGTGTAGCTGCCGAAACTGCTGGTGCTGTAACACTTGGTATTACGGAGCATTTTGCAATTCCTGTTTCTACCACGCATACCATTACAGGTTCGATTGTAGGTGTAGGTGTAGTTAAAAGTATATCTGCAGTGCGTTGGGGTGTAACCATTAACCTAATTTGGGCGTGGATTTTAACCATTCCTGTTTCCGCAACCCTAGCTGCCATTATTTATGCAGCAATTTATTACTTCAAATAAAACAAAATCCTTTATATAATACTCAAAAGACCTAAGCCGAAAAGCTTGGGTCTTTTTGTTTTTATTGAAGCTTGAACATTTCATGAATAATTGCAGCTATACCTATCCCAAATAAAATTAAGGAAAGTAAAAAAAGATTTAACCCCTTCAGGAATACCAGATCATACCAGCGGAGATTCCTTATTCTGTAATAATATTTTCTAAGCAGTAAAAATCCGAAAATGCTTTCCAAAATCCCAATTACAAGCACCATAAAATCTATCATGCTATATCCTATTCATCTCCTTAGCTACTTCTTTCGCTAAAACATCATCGCTTTGTTGCAAATTCTTAACGATGTTTTCTTTATTTGCCGCAGAATGATTCTGACTCATTTTAAAAACATGATCGATATTAGTAACCGAGATTTCGAAGCCTGTAATCGCTTTTAAATGTTTTTGAATATAATCTTCTCCCATTTTATTGAAAGCCGCAGGACTGCTTTCAGGGTTTTCATACTTATCTGTCAAATCTTTAATTACCTGATAAGTTTCTTCCGAATTTAAGAGTCTGATAATTCCCTTTGCCTGAACGGTTTTATAATTCCAGGTGGAAGCAGACTTTGGATTTTCGTAAACTGAGGCACTTATGTAAGCATGAGCACCAGTAAAGATCGCCAGCACATTTTTATTTTTCTGAAAAGCGTTAAAGTGATCAGTTTTCGTCATAATATGGCCGATTAGTTTAATCGAATCTCCATTTATAACAGTTTTAACTGGGATTTGGGT
>Ga0308159_1001166_pt1 | contig 41845 bp, 34 predicted proteins | sample PhyCR1_FD_201040 | JGI IMG/M metagenome (GOLD analysis project Ga0308159, IMG submission 201040) | Phyllosphere microbial communities from UC Gill Tract Community Farm, Albany, California, United States - DLSLC.R1 | ecosystem: Host-associated > Plants > Phyllosphere > Unclassified | place: USA... | reverse complement strand
AACAGGAACGTGAAACGCCTTTGCGCCGATGATAGTGGACGGACGTCTGTGAAAGTAGGTCATCGTCAGGCTTTTATTCCCAAAACCCCGCTGGAGCAATCCAGCGGGGTTTTGCCATTGCGCCACGCAAATGCAGCGGCAACCGGCAGCCCAGCCGAGGTGCCGCGGCAACTTGCAGCGCGATCATTACGCAGCGGCAGCTTGCAGCCCAGCCCAGGCGCCAGTTGGCGATGACAGTCGGGAAGCAAGAAGGGAACGGCAAGCGCTCGGGACGTATGTGAGCCGGTTGCAGCGCGTTATGATGCAAAGCGATTATCAAACCCTGCATCGGCTGGAGACGACAGCCGACCTCGCTTGAGAGACGTTGTGCACAATTCTTCTTCGAACATCCATGCCGACGTAGGCGCACCCCTCTATCTTCATCATCGCTCGCTAAGCGTGAAAGCGGCAGCCGTCATTATTGGCGTGCTGCTGTTGACGCTATCTTCCTACGTGACGATTCCAATGGTGCCTGTGCCGATCACGTTGCAGACCTTGGTGGTCACGTTGATCGGCGCGCTGTATGGCTGGCGATTGGGCGCATTGACTGTCGTGTTATGGCTCGCGGCAGGCGCGCTGGGTCTTCCAGTGCTCGCCAATGGCGGTTCAGGTCTCGCGAAGTTCACTGGGCCTACGGCTGGCTATCTCTTCGCATTTCCGCTTGCGGCAGCCACAGTAGGCTGGTTGGCAGCCAATGGTTGGGGTGGTGCGCGCATTGCACGCGCGTTTGGAGCGATGCTGCTTGTCACCGCACTGTGCCTGTTCGTGGGCGGCGCATGGCTCGCCTATACCATCGGATTCGAGAAGGCCTGGCTGAATGGCGTGATGCCATTTTTGGTGGGCGGCTTGATTAAGTCGCTTGTGGGCGCCTTGGTACTCAAGGCGTTGTCGACGACGCATTCCAATAAAGTGGCGGTGGCCTGATGATAACCATTCATCATTTGGGTAGATCCCAATCAGAACGTATTCTGTGGCTGTGCGAAGAGCTCGGCGTGCCTTATACGATGGTCAAGCACGTGCGCGATCCGGTCACGATGCTTTCCCCACCGGCCTTGAAGGCCCTACATCCATTGGGTGCAGCGCCCGTTATCATCGACGACGGTACGATGCTGGCGGAGTCGAGTGCCATCGTTCAATACATCATCGATAAGTATGGCGCTGGACGTTTGGCATTGGATGCGTCAGATCCCGATTTCGCGGCATATCTGTATTGGTTCCATTTCGCCAATGCCAATTTGCAGGCGGTGATGGGCCGCAATATGCTGCTGCGCCGACTTGACCTGGCGGACGATGACGCGGTGTTGTTGAGTACGCGTGAACGCTTGTCGCGGGCGTTGAGCATGGTGGAATCTCGGCTGGCCAGCGCAACGTACCTTGCAGGCGAGCGCTTTACCGCTGCCGACATCATGACGGTGTTTTCGCTCACGACCATGCGGATTTTCATGCCGCTTGATTTGCATCCTTATCCCAATATCCTTGCTTATCTGAAGCGTATTGGTGATCGCGAAGGTTATCAGCGCGCAATGAAAAAGGGCGATCCGGATCTCGTGCCTATGCTGACCTGATTGCCTACGCGTCTCGATTGGCGATGGATAAGGGGGGCATGGAAACACGCACTTGTTGCCATACACCACCGCATGTTTTCTACGATCGCTCGCCTATTGAGTGAACGCCGATTCGAATTCGTCCGAAAAAATAACGGCGAGTGATTGTCTGAGTGCCGCAGCGCGTTCAGCACCATATACCTGTTCGAATCGATCTTGTGCCTTGCGCCAAAGACGGTTCGCCTCCGCGAGTTTTGCCTTGCCCGCTTGGGTCAGCGCCAGTCTGCGGCTGCGGCCATCGTGAGCATCACGCAGCTGTACCAGATAACCGTCGCGTTCGAGCGGCTTGATGTTGTGCGCCAATGCTGAGCGATCAAGCACGAGGGCATAGGCCAGTTCCGTCATGGTGGGTTGGCCGGCGCGATCGATGTGAACGAGAATCGAGCGCTGCGACGAGCGCAGGCCACAGGGTGCGAGTACGGTGTCGTAGAGCTGTGTGATGCGTCGTGTTGCCTTGCGGAGCGCAGCACCGTTGCATACGAGCGGATCTTTTACGGTGGAAGGGGGCATCAGCAGCGCCTCTTGGTTATCGCCGTGTTCAGTCTACCTTGCCTTGACAGATAAGTGCATATGCAATTAGATTGACCCCTCACATACGTGCATATGCAAGTACATATGCCTGCGCGGAGTCGCATTGATATGCCATCGCCTGGATCGATACCCTCAGAACAGATTGCACCGATGCATCCGCGGCTACGCGCAATGCTGCAGGCACCGATTGCGACGACACTGCTTAAGCTGGGATGGCCCAATGTGCTGATGATGCTGGCACAGGCCTCGACGGGACTAATTGAGACGTGGTTCCTGGCCAAACTCGGTACCGACGTGCTGGCTGGTGTTGCCGTGGTGGTGCCGATACTGATGTTGATGCAGAACATGTCTCAGGGTGCGATGGGCGGCGGCATTTCATCGGCGATCGCGCGCACTTTGGGCGGGGGCCGGCAAGCGGATGCCAATACGCTGGTGCTGCATGCCGTGGTGATCAATGCGGCGCTAGGCATATTCTTTTCCGTGGTGCTGCTCAGTCTCGGACCGGCGATCTATCGCGCGCTAGGTGTTGAGGGTGCCGCGTTGACTGCTGCCTTGACGTACTCGAATGTGGTGTTTGGCGGCGTGGTATTGCTGTGGCTGATGAATGCTTTCGCGAGCGTGATACGGGGTACGGGCAACATGGCTGTGCCCGGCGCTGTGATCTGCGGCGGCGCATTGATATTGATTCCGCTGTCGCCTTGTTTGATTTTTGGTTGGGGGCCATTTCCCGCGCTGGGCGTCATCGGCGGCGGGCTTGCGCTGATCACTTACTACGGCATCGGCACGTTGATACTGGGTTGGTATTGCTGGTCTGGACGAAATCCGGCGCGCCTCGTTCGCAGCCGGATTCGCTCGACGTCGATGCGAAGCATTTTGCAGGTGGGCGCGTTGGCTGCGATCAATCCCATATTGACCAATGCGTCGATCGCCCTGACCACAGCATTGGTGGGTCGGTATCTCGGGACAGCGGCATTGGCGGGTTATGGCACCGCCGTACGGCTTGAATATTTGCTGATGCCGATCGCATTCGGTCTGGGTGCGCCAATGGTGGCCATGGTGGGGTCCAACATCGGTGCCGGGCAGTTCGATCGGGCCCGCCGCATTGCGCTCGTCGGCGGGGGAGTGGCTTTCGTGATCGGCGAAGCGTTGGGCATCGCGGCGGCCCTTTGGCCGTATGCATGGTTACGACTGTTTGGTGCGGACGAAAGCATGCTCGATACTGGCGCGACCTATCTGCATATCGTGGGCCCGTTCTATGGTTTTTTTGCGATGGGTTTTGCGATGTATTTTGCCTCGCAAGGTGCGGGGCGTTTGAAGTGGCCGTTGCTTGCCGGCTTCGTGCGGTTGATTGTTGCCGTTGGGCTAGGTGGCGCGGTGTTGGCGCTGTCGAACTCGCTTGTGGCGTTCTTTGCGATTGCTGCCGTGGCAACGTGCTTGTACGGTCTCATCGTGCTGTGGGCGATCGCGTCAGGGACGTGGTTCACGCATCAACATCGTGCAGATCATGTCGTCGTAAACACGTCGACGCGATAATAGGTGCCGAACTGTGGATCGAGGAGTCGCTGAATGAACTGGTCTGCCAAGCAATACAGCAAATTCGAGGATGAGCGGAATCGTCCGATTCGGGACTTGCTTGCGCAGGTGCCCAATACGCGTGTTGCCACCGCGGCCGATATCGGCTGCGGTCCCGGTAACTCCACAGAGCTGCTTCAGCAGCAGTATCCGCAGGCGCAGATCGTCGGGATGGACAGTTCGTCGGACATGATCGACGCAGCGCGCAAGCGGCTGCCGCAGGTGACCTTCGAGGTGGACGACATCGCCGCTTGGCGCAGTGGCGGCGGGTACGACGTCATCCTCGCCAATGCGGCGCTTCAATGGGTGCCGGATCACGCCGCGCTGTTGCCGATGCTGTTGGGCAAGCTGGCGCCCGGTGGAAGTCTTGCCGTGCAAACACCGGATAATCTGGATGAGCCGGCGCATCGTCTGATGCGTGATGTAGCTTCCGACTCGGCGTGGGCGCACAAGCTCACGAACGCCTCCCAGTCCCGCGAAAGCCGCCGCAGCGCGGTATGGTACTACCAGCTTCTTACCGATCGAGGGGCAGACGTCAATGTGTGGCGCACCGTCTATCACCATCCGTTAAAGGGTGGGGCGGCCGCAGTTGTAGAATGGTTTAAAGGGTCGGCACTGCGACCGTTTCTCGCGCCGTTGAACGACGCGGAACGTGCGGCTTTTCTCAATCGATATGAAGCCTTGATCGCGGACGCTTATCCAGCACTCCCAGACGGCACCGTCATCCTTCCGTTTCCGCGGTTGTTTTACGTGGCGACTCGATGACGTGTGTCAGGTGCGCTGGCTAGCTTGACTGCACGTGCGACGATATTTGTCCCTAACCGGGCAGTCACAATACGATCCAGATGCGGCCGCCAACCAGATGCCGTCTAAAACAAATGCTGCCTGAATCAGACGCTGCCTAATTCAGACGCTGCCTAAGTCAGATGCTGCCCAAATCGAATGCCGCATTAAATCGTTTGCAGCCCCAAATCACATGCAGCCGTATATCGGTTGCTGTGAGAAGTATTGGGTCACGATAACTTCGAAAACAACATCTTCAATCCGGCATAGCTGAAGAACACGGCGACGGTGCCCTCGAAGCCGCGCCGGATGGCGCGGTAAATGCGTCGCGCAAGCGGCGTGGAGAACAGGATGGCGTAGCCCCCGAAGACGCAGAGCCCTAGCAGATTGCAACCGATGACGATCGGCAGGGCCTGACCCGGCGCGGCACCGGCCGGTAAGGCCATGGACACGATCGAGAGCCACACGAAGATGGCTTTGGGATTGGTGAGATGCATGGCCGCGCCGCGGGTGAACAGGGCCGCGCGACTGCTTTGTGTGAGCGCGCCGTTTTGTGGTGACAGATCACCTTTGCGGAGCGCCGAGCGCGCAGCCTTGAAGCCGAGCCACAGCAGGTATAGCCCGCCGACCACTTTAAGCACGATCAGCGCTTGCGACCAGGTTGCCAGCACCGTCTCCAGGCCAAAGGCGGCCAGCCATCCCCAGGTAAGTGAGCCCACGATCACGCCGGCGGCAAGGGTCAGGGCGGATGCGCGACCCGCGTTCATTGCCACGCTCATGATGGCCATGTTGCTGGGGCCGGGGCTTGCCGTGCCGATGACGTAAGCGGTATAGGCCAGAATGAGGTTGGGAGAGAGCGTGATCAGGTCGGTCATGATCGAGTCGTTGAAAGTCGGACGAAGGGCGTTTTGGCGATGCGGGGTAACTGAGCCGTGCATCCGCTAGGCGACTCAGGGTGAATGAGGCTTGGCTGGCCCGTAACCAGCGCAAGTGCCTGGGTGTCCCAGTACGGCATAGGCACCTGCGTTAACGGGTTCAAAAAGAGAGCCTGCATTTCCAGTTCGAAAAGAACACCTGCATCACCAGTATAGGAGAGAGCGTGGCTTAGGTGGTTGGGCACTTCGGTAGATCGCGCGATAAGAAGAGGCTTTCGATCAATCGGGTGAGATTTCGACTTTCCAAACACGTGTGCCGATGGCCTCTTGTGCGAGGGTGCGCCCCAACGGTACGGTTGCCGACGATATCCCCGTCATTCTGTTCGACGGCACCTCAACGAGCCTGAGGGTGCGTTTTGCGGCGAAAGAATGGTCGCGCGACGATTGAAAACAACGCCAGCCAAATCAGCCCGAAGGCGATTACCGAATTGTGAGAAACGTCTTGCCGGTACACCAGCAGTGCAATCGCGAACTGCGTGGTGGGTAGCACGAATTGCAGCAGGCCCATCACGGAGAGCGACAATTTTCCGGCAGCGTAAGCAAACAGCACCAGCGGAAATACCGATGCCACGCCGGCGAGAATCAACATGACCCACGAGTGATAGGCGAAGTTTTCGGGGATGGCGAGCGTGACGGGCGACACCATCAACAGCACGATGCAGCCGAGTGACAGAAACACCGTTTCGACCAGCAGTCCGCTCAGCGCATCCAGCCGCGTGAGCTTTTTCAGGCATGCATAGATGCCCCAACTGCCGCCGATCGCGAAGTAAACGCCGTGGTTGAGTTCACCGCTCCGGACGATGAGCAGGACGACGGCGCCGGCAATAACGGCGAGGGCAGCAGCGCGCACGCGGTCAAGTTTGTCGCCAAAGAAGCCGACGCCCACGCCGATTGCCACGCAGGGAGCAATCAGGTAGCCCAGGCCGCTTTCAACCACGTGACCATGAATCGCCGACCAGATAAACGTGGTCCAGTTGATGACGATGAGGCCGGCGGCAGCGAGGTGTATGCCGAGCACCTTGAGGTCGATCTTGCTGCGTAAACGCGAGAGTTGGCCGTAGGCTGCCATGGCAATCAGCAGTGTAGGCAAGGAGAGTAAGACGCGGTAGCAAACGATGGCGGCGGGGCCCAGGTCGCCGAGCTCGCGCCAGTACAAGGACGACGCACCCATCAAAATATTGGCGCACACGCCCGCGAGCGTGGCGACGGCGGCAACTGAGGCGTTCGCCGATTTACGCACGGCTATTTTCCTCGCGATTGGGTGTACAGAAATCGGATGGCAACGCGGAAAAACGCGACGCAATCCGCAAGCGTGACAAGCATCGCAGCCAGGGCAAATCAGACATCCGAGGTCCCGCAGACATCAGAGATACCGTAGACATCAGAGATACCGTAGACATCCGCGATCACAGACATCCGCGATTGCGTAGACATTTGGAATACAGCAGACGTCGGGCCGGCAGCAAACATCAGAAATACCGCAGACATCAAAAATACCGCAGACCTTCGAGACGCCGCAGACATGCGGAAACGCTCAAGCAAGCGGGACGCAGACAGGCGTGACAGAGTTGGGAAACAGAATAAGAAGTCATTCGACGCGGGCCGAGGCACTGGACGTGCCGTATTACCGGGCACAAGACCGAAATAAGGACGTGCGCAAGGAGGGGCGTTGCAAGCATAACCCTGCAAGGCAACGCGCTGCATGCATCCGGCGTGAACTGACGCGATCACGCCATCTCCATGCCTTGCGCCAGATCCATCGCTTGACGTTCGAACTGACGCCGGTAAATGCCGTTTGCCTTACCCACCAAGACCGTGTGGCTGCCCTCTTCGACGATGCGGCCACGGTCGAATACGAGCAGGCGATCGAGTTCGCGCACGGTGGACAAGCGATGCGCGATGACGAGCGTGGTGCGTCCCTTCATCAGTCGTTCCATGGCCTCCTGGATCAGAGCTTCGCTTTCGCTATCCAGGCTAGAGGTGGCTTCGTCGAAGATCAGGATGGGCGCATCGGCGAGGAACGCGCGGGCAATGGCGACGCGTTGGCGTTCGCCACCCGACAGCTTCACGCCCCGTTCACCCACCAGCGTTTCGTATCCGCGCGGCAGGTTCATGATGAAGTCATGGGCGCTGGCCAGGCGTGCTGCTTGTTCAATCTGTGCGCGGCTTGCGCCCGGGCGGGCGTAGGCGATGTTTTCAGCCAGGGTGCGGTGAAAGAGGACGGGTTCTTGCTGCACGATGGCGATCTGGCTACGCAGCGAGGCTTGCTGTACGGCAGCGATGTTTTGACCATCGATCGTGATGACCCCCTGATCGACATCGTACAAGCGCTGAATCAGTTTGATGAATGTGGTTTTGCCGGAGCCCGAATGCCCGACCAACCCGACGCGCTCGCCGGCGGCAATGCGCACCGAGAAATCGTTATAGAGCGGCGTGGCGTGCGCGCCATACTTGAAGTCGACATGGGCGAAGGCGATTTCGCCATGGGCAATGGCGATGCGAGGCGCGTTTGGCACGTCAGCCACGCCCAGCGGTTGGCGTTCCAGCGCGACCAGTTCTTCCATGTCGTTGACCGAGCGTTGCAGGTTGCGGATGTGCTGACCCACGTCGCGAAGATAGCCTTGCAGCACGAAGAACATCGTGAGCGCGAAAGTGATGTCACCCACCGTGGCTTCGCCGCGCACCCACAGGAGCAGTGCCACGCCGAGGATGGCGACCTGCATGATCACCAGCATGGCGCCTTGCACGCCACCGTTGATGGTGCCGCGGATCCAGGTGCGGCGGGTACGGCGGCTCCATTTGTTGATGACCCATGCCAGGCGCGATTCTTCACGCGTTTCGGCACCGAAAGCTTTGACGACGGGATTGCAGCTGACCGCATCCGCGAGTGATCCACCCATGCGCGTGTCCCATGCATTGCCCAGGCGCGCTGCGGGTGCCACATAACCCAGCGACAGCATGACGGTGACAGCGATGTAGATCACCGAGCCCACGCCCACGACCGCACCCATGAGCGGCCAGTGCAATCCCAGCAGCACCGTGGCACCGCCCAGCATGACCACGGAGGGAAACAGGGCGATGAGCAAGGTGTCGTTCAGCAAATCGAGCGACCACATGCCGCGGGTGATCTTGCGTACGGTGGAGCCTGCAAAGCTGTTGGCGTGCCAGTCGGACGAGAACCGTTGCACGCGGTGAAACGCCCCGGCGGCGATTTCGCTCATCATTTTCAGCGTCATGCTGGTCAGGTTCAAAAAGATGAACTGACGCATGATCGTGGCGCCAAGGCCCAGGGCGGCCAATGTCCAGAAGGCGGTGAGTGCGGCGTGCCACACGATGGCCTCGGAGGCGGCACCCGAAGCGACGGCGTCGACCAGTCGGCCGGCGAACAGCGGCGTCATCACGTCTGCAGCCGCCGAGAGCAACGCGAGCAGCAGAATGAGCCCAATACGCCAAGGCTGATGGCGCCAATGCCGAAAGGTAAAGCCAAGAACGTTCTTGAACGCTTGACCACGAAAGTCGAGTTTATTGCGTGCCATGGACTGCGTGCGGCTGCATTGATGCAGCCGGCTTATCGGACGTGAGGTAAGTGGATGTGAAAGAGGGGGCAGGCGACCGGCCGACCCTTGATCGACGGAGGGGTGACGCGGGTGAGGATGCCGCTAAAGGCAGCGGGCTGCGCCGGGAGCTGCCTGCGTATGATAAACGACGCCACGAGGCTGGATGTGACAGACCCCCAAAGTACAGCCCATTGGGACTACCGCGATGCCGGGCTGCAGTGCTTCGCGGTACCGCCACGAGTAGGCAGCGCCAGGGCGTTTTCACGCCCCTGGATTGCGCTCAGGCACCCATATCCATCTTGTCGGGATCGGGGCCCAGGCGGCCGGTCACGGGAATCGTGGCCAGTGCCTTCATTTCCGCTGGCGTAAGTTCAAACGTAAACACATCGATGTTGGCGGCGATTCGAGCCGCGTTCTTCGAGCGTGGAATCACGATGTGTCGGCTTTGCAGGTGCCAGCGCAGAATCACGTGCGCCGGCGTTTTACCGTGCGCGTCTGCGATCTGCTTGATGATGGGTTGCTTGAGCAATTCACCGCCCTGGCCCAGCGGGCTCCACGACTCCGTGGCGATGCCTTGGCCCCGGCACCATTCGCCCACGTCGCTTTGCGGAAAGTCGGGGTGGATCTCGATCTGATTGACCGATGGCACCACACCGGTGGCGTCGATGATGCGTTCCAGATGCGGGACGTTGAAGTTCGAGACGCCGATGGAACGAATCCGCCCCTCTTCACGCAGTTTCACAAAGGCGCGCCACGTGTCGACGTAAGCATCCTTCTTGGGGACCGGCCAGTGAATGAGATAGAGATCGAGCGTCTCCAGCCCCAGCTTTTTCATGCTGGCATCGAACGCACGCAGGGTGCTGTCGTAACCTTGGTCGGCATTCCAGAGCTTGGTGGTGACGAAGATCTCTTCACGCGGCAATTCACTGTCGGCCACGGCGCGGCCCACACCGGCTTCGTTGCCATAGATCATGGCGGTGTCGATGTGACGGTAGCCGGCGGCCAGTGCCGCTTTGGATGAGGCGTATGCTTCATCGTCAGAGAGTTGCCACACCCCCAGTCCGATTTGTGGAATTTCGACGCCGTCGTTCAAGGTAAGCAGGGGAGCTTTCGACATGTATGGCCTTCATTGAAAAGTAGTGAGGGCGGAGCGGCCGCCCGGCATACGGGCTTGCAACGTGGACGACCGGGCGCTGAGGGTGTGTTTGCCCGCAAATAGTCTGCCTGCGTCGGTCCTGGCTTGAGTCCTGCGCGAAGCCGGGCGCGCGATCCGTTATCGGCTTGAATAAAGACGGGCACCGCGGTGCCAGTCTTTATTCAGATCATCAATCACGCACAGTAGGTCATCGGCGACGCGGTGTGAATCGCTAACGACCCGGATATCACGTTCAGTCTTCCAGCGTGTAGGCCAATACCGAATCGCCCGGCGTGGTGCCGATCGAACCGTGCCCGCCGGCGGCAATCACCACATACTGCTTCCCATTGGCGCCGCGGTAAGTCATGGGCGTAGCCTGGCCACCGGCCGGTAACCGAGCCTTCCAGACTTCTTCGCCCGTGCTGACGTTATATGCCCGCAGATAGTTGTCGAGCGTGGCACCGGCAAACGACACACCGCCTGCGGTCATCAGCATGCCGCCGTGGCTGACGATGCCCATCGGCAGGGGAATCGGGAACGGGAAGGGCAGGAATGAGGTGTTCTGATCTTTGACCGTGCCGTTGCGGCGCGTCCATACGGTTTTGCCTGTGTTCAGGTCGACGGCAGCCATCGTGCCCCAGGGCGGCGCCTGGCAAGGCAACCCGAGCTTGGACCGGAAGTTCTGAATGTTGACGGCGAAACGTGCACCGAAGTTTTCGTTGAACTTGGGGGTATCGGGCTTCGTCACCATCCGGGTATCCGGATTGTCCTTGTAATCGGGCCGTTCGACGAAGTTGTACAGATAGGACAAGCGCACCGGCATGCCGATCATCACTTGACGCACGGGGTCGACCGCCACGCTGCCCCAATTGAACACACCGATGTTGCCGGGGTAGACCAGCGAGCCGGCAATCGTGGGCGGCGTCCAGGGGTTGCCGTCATAGCGATGTTGCTTGAAGGTGATGCGGCACATCAACTGATCGATGGGGGTGGTGCCCCACATATCCGATTCCTTCAATACCGGCGGAATGAAGTTCACGGACGACACGGGCTGCGTGGGCGACGGCTTCTCGCCAGGGATATCCGTGATAGTGGACACGTTGACTTCTTCGACCGGCAGCACGGGCTTGCCGGTGCGGCGATCGAGCACGAACAGGTTGCCGCCCTTGGTGGGCAACACCATTGCGGGCACTTGCGCGCCACCGACCGTCAGGTCGAGCAGTGACGGCTGGGAAGGATTGTCGCGATCCCACAGATCGTGGTGGGAGGTTTGAAAGTGCCAGCGCGGCGCACCGGTGGCGAGGTCCAGCGCAACGATCGTGTCGGTATAGATTTCGTCTTCGGGGGTGCGGTTCACGCCCAGCTGATCGGGCGATTTGTTGCCCAGCGGAACGTACACCAGGCCCAGGGCCTCGTCGGCCGCGAAGATGGTCCAGCTCGTCGGCGAATTGGCAACGTAGGTTTCGCCGGGCGCCAACGGCTTGTTCTCGTTCGGCTTGGCGGCGTCGAACTTCCAGACGATCTGGCCGGTGCGCACGTTGTAGGCGCGCGTCACGCCGGAGGGATTGTCGACGTACGCGTTGTCGATGATCGAACCGCCTACGATAGCGAGGTCGCGCGTGACGGTGGGCGGCGAGGTCTGCATATAGCTCGATTTCTTGACGTTGGGCATGCCCTCGAGCAGATTGATGTAGCCCTTGTCGCCAAAACCTTCGCACAGCTTGCCGGTGTTGGCGTCAAGCGCGAACAGGCGCGCATCGGTGGTGGCGGCGATGATGCGGCGGCTGCAGTCGGCTGACGCGGTCACGTTGGCCACAGCAGCGGTTGGTGCGGCCGGAGCGGTCATTGCGGTCGTGGCGGTGGACGGCGTTGCCAAAGCATCAGCACGCGTCGCGACCGGTGCAGCCGCGGCATTGTCGGTGGATGCCGCTGCCTGGTCATCGTGATACGACACTCCGCGGCAGGTTTGATGTTGCAGCATGGCGTCGGCGGGCACGACGGGGTCGAAGCGCCAGCGTTCCTTGCCGGTGGCCGGGTCGAGGGCCACGATGCGGTTGTGCGGGGTGCAGAGGTAGAGCATGCCGTTGACCTTCAACGGTGTGGCTTCGAACGTGTATTCCTTGGCGTCGACCTTGGGATCGCGGGTGTCGCCCGTGTGGTACTCCCAGGCCAGCTTCAGTTTCTTGACGCTGTTGAGATCGATGTCCTTCAAGGCAGAGTAACGTTGACCGAGATTATTGCCCCCGTAGGCCACCCAGTCATCAGCGGGCGGCGCCGGCGTGCCCGGCACGGCGGGCGCGGCGGTCGCAACCTGTGCTGGCGGTAACTCACCTTTTTGCGGAAACGGATCGTAGAAGCTGATGCCGATGGTGAAGACGATGAGGAGCGCCATCGTGGCGGCAAGCAGTCCATGGCTGCCGCGCCACAGCGGGCTGGCTTCGGTGGATTTATGTGCGTCACGCGTACGGCGCGCCACTAATGGCAGGGCAAGCCACAGTCCGAGCACAGCCAGCAATGCGCCGCGCGGAATGAACTGCCATTTATCGAGGCCGATTTCCCAAAGCGACCACGCCAGCGTGGCCAACAGCAGCACCGCATAGACCGCCAGACCCGAGCGCCTGCGCCGGGTGATCAGGTAACCCGACAGCAGCAGGCCGGCGGCCATGAACAAGTAAAAAAGACTGCCTTCTTCGGTGGCCAGCTGAATCCCGAGACCGAGAATCACCACACCCAGAATAAGCAGCACCACACCTGATATGCGCGCCAGCATGTTCCAACCCCTCGCCTAAAAAATCTATCTTGGCATAGGTAGGCTGTCGTTGTCCTGATTGTCAGGCTGCCTGCGCGGGCATTTTCATTTGACTTGTTGCTTGCCCAGTTTGCGCGCGAGGGTACGGCGATGCATGCCCAAACGGCGGGCCGTTTCGGAAATATTGAAGCCCGTGGCCGCCAGCGTTTCGTGGATCTTTTCCCACTCCAACGTCTTGATGGAGGTGGTGCGTTCGGTCAGTTCGACTTCGACGTCGCCCGTAGCGCGATCGAATGCGGCTTCGATGTCGTCGGTATTGGAGGGCTTGGCCAGATAATGACAGGCGCCCAACTTGATCGCTTCGACGGCGGTCGCAATGCTGGCGAAACCGGTCAGGACGACGATCAGCATTTGATCGTCGTGCGCATGCAGCAGTTGCACACAGGCAAGCCCCGAAGCGTCGCCCTTGAGTTTCAGATCGACGACCGCATAACCCGGCGTTTGCTCGCCTTGCAGCAGTTCGGCCGTGTTCTCGAGGCTGGTGGCGTGCAGCACGGTGTAGCCGCGTCGCTCAAACGAGCGCGCAAGCGTGCGCGCGAACGCGGCGTCGTCTTCCACGATCAGCAGAATCCGTTCGTCTTCCATGTTTTCCGCACTCGATTCGTACAGATCGGTGGGGGCTTCATTCATCGACATCTTTCTCTTCTTCTTCGAGCTCGATCGCGGCCAACGGCAAGGTCAGCGTGACCATCGCCCCGCCTTCAGGCCGATTTTCTGCCCTGACACTGCCGCCCAATGTGCGTGCGACGTTGAAGACGAGGAACAGTCCCAGCCCGCCGCCGGGGCGTCCCTTGCTCGATTGATAGGGTTTGCCCAGACGCTCCAGCATCTGCGCTTCGAATCCGGGGCCGGCATCGGTCACCGTGAGCTGCAGCGTGTCGTCGTCCTCGTGCGTGACCTCCAGGCCCACCCAATGCGGGGAAGCCTCAAGTGCATTATCCAGGACGTTGTGGATCATTTGCTTGAGCGCCGAATCCGACACGATGCGCAGGTCTTCGCCGAAATAATTGCGGTAGGCGAATCGGCTGACGGCGCGCGTGGCGCGCCAATCCGCCACGAGATCGTCGATGAACGTGTTGACGGTGGTGGCCACAGGCGCCTCGCCGCGTGCTTCGCCGGAGGCCAGCAAAATGCCGGTCACGATGGATTTGCAGCGCAGGATCTGAATCTGCATTTCCTCGACTTCCTGCAGCAGTTCCGGATCGTCGGTGAAGGGCGCCATGCGCCGCCAGTCGCCAAGGATCACGGCCAGCGTAGCCAAAGGCGTGCCGAGTTCGTGCGCGGCACCGGAGGCCAACAGGCCCATGCGCACGATATGTTCTTCTTCGGCCGCGCGCTGCCGCAGAGCGGCCAGTCGGGTGTCGCGTGCGCGCAGGTTGCGCGTAATGCGGGTAATGAAAATCACCAACAGCGCGGCGTTCAGCGCGAAGCAGATCAGCATGCCCTGGATGTAGGGGCTGCTCAGTCCCTCGTCGTGATCGAGCGGCAACGGTAGCGGTACGGCGAACAACGCCAGGGCCGCGAAGCACGCGACAGTCACCAGGACGATGATGCACGTCGACCAGGGCTTGAGGAGCACGGCACCCAACGTGACTTGCAGCAGGAAGAGAAAAACAAAGGGATTGGTGGCGCCGCCGCTCAAGTAGAGCTGAAGCGTAAGGGTGCCCACATCCACCAGGAGGGCCACGAAGAGCTCACCGTTGGAGACTTCGCGCCGCACACGCAGGCGCAGCAGGCCGGCAATATTGCAGATGACCAGGCCGCCGAGCACCATCAGCATGTAGTGCAGGGGAAGGCGAATGCCAAAGCCGAAGTGCACCAGGAAGATGGTCGCGATCTGGCCGAGCACGGCAATCCAGCGCAGTTGAATCAACTGCTGCATGTTCTTGCGGCCGGTCGCGTCCTTGGGGGCGGCATGCGCCGCGGCGTGGGAAAGGCCCGCCCCGAGGGCAGCGGCCTCTACGGGGCTTGGCATCTTCACTTTCTCCTAAGAGCGAAGTGTAGTCTGAACCTGGGATTGAGCGTGGCGGCGGCGCAGGCGCCGCTCGGTCCGGGCTACATACCACGTCGCCAAGGCGACCATCAAGGCCAGCCCATACCAGGTGATGGCATAAACGAGATGGCTGTTGGGAAAGGAGATGACGGTCAGTCCACCCACAGGCCAGGCCGGATCCTGGGCGGCTGCGGCAGGCGCTGGCGCGGTGCCGGAGGCCGACCCGGCAGGCGGCCTGGACGCGCCAGCGGGAGCGCTGGGCGGTGCGGGGACCGAGGCAGGTACGGTGCTCTCGGTGGATGGGGATGCGCCAGGCGCGGACGGCGACGGCGTGGACGATGACAACGAGCCGGCAGATGGCGGCGCCGCGGCATCATCGGACGATCGGCCAAAGGGCGAATTGCGGCCCGCCGGCGCCAGTTGGCGTCCAAATCCCGCGCCGCCTTGCCGGGGTGCGGCATCGGCATCGATGAAGTAGGGGGCCGTTTGGGTCAGGCCGCGTGCCTGCGCGATGGCTGCCACATCGCGTGAGTACCACTTGTCGGCAGCAGGATCGTTCTTGCGCAAGAAGCCGCCGCCGGGCTCGGTTACCCGCAGCAACCCCGTTACGGTCGTGGTTCCGCTCGGGGCGTTGTCGCTGCGGCTGGCGGGATCGCGCTTATCCGATGGAACGAAGCCCCGATTGATCAGCACGGTGGTGCCGTCGGTGCGTTGCAACGGCGTCAGTACCCAGAAGCCACTGCCCAGATCCGTGACGGCCTGAACCAGCGTCTCGCGATCGTGCTGAAACGTTCCGGTCACGTCCACATGCTGGTACGCGCTGTCGTCGGCATTGATGCTCGGCCATTGCGCAGCGCCCGGCGCCGGTTTGGCGGGGGCGGCGACGCGTGTGTTGACGCGTTCGATCAGGTCGAGCTTCCAGGCCCGGCGTTCAACCTGCCACGTGCCCAGCGAAAGGAAGCCGGCGAAGGCGACCAATGCGAGCACGGCGAGTAGGGCGAGCGTGAAGCGGGAACGGGGGCCGCGCTCGAGCGGCTCGCCGGCATTCTTTGTGATGGGCCGATTGCCGCGGGGGGGCTGCGATGGGGTAGGGGCGGTCATGTTTCTGGGCACCTGGACGTGACAACGGGCCGGGAAGACCGGCCCGCTGCGGGGTGTTGCGTAAAAGCCTGCGTGACGCTTAAGGCATGTTCTTCATGTCGTGCATCATCGCTGGCATCATGTTGGCGTTCAGGTGATACATCACCCAGATCGAACCTGCCAACGTGATCACCACAATGACGATGGTGAAGATCAGAGCCAGCATGTTCCAGCCGCCTTCCGACTTGAAGTTCATGTGCAGGAAGTAAACCATGTGCACGACGATCTGCACGACGGCGAAGCCCATGATCACCAGGGCAGTGGTGTTCGTGTTGTCGAACACGTCGCCCATGACGAGCCAGAAGGGAATGGCCGTCAGGATGATCGACAGCACAAAGCCTTTTACATAGTCGGACATCGTGCCATGCGCGACGTTGTCGTCGTGATGGTCGTCATGACCGCCGTGGCCGTGCGTGCCCTCTGCCGACACGTCGCCGTGACCGATCTCGTGACCGGAGTGGGTGATGTTTTCGGTATGCGAGCTCATGCCAGCACTCCCATCAGATAAACGAAGGTAAAGACGCCGATCCAGACCACGTCCAGGAAGTGCCAGAACATCGACAGGCACATCAGGCGACGTTTGTTCTCGCCGATGAGACCGCGTTGCTTGACCTGGACCATCAAGGTGACCAGCCAGATCACGCCGAACGTGACGTGCAATCCGTGCGTGCCGACCAGGATGAAGAAGGCCGACAGGAAGCCGCTGCGCTGGGGCGTGGCACCCTCGTGGATCAGGTGATAGAACTCATACATTTCCAGACCCAGGAACGCCAGGCCGAAAAGGCCGGTGATGCCGAGCCAGAGCAGTGTGGTATTCACACGGTTCTTGTTCATCTCGAGCATGGCAAAGCCGTAGGTGATCGAGGAGAACAGCAGGAAGGCCGTGTTGATGGCGACGAGCTTCAGGTCGAACAGATCGGCGCCCGACGGACCTGCAGCGTAATTGCGGCCGATCACGCCGTAGACGGCAAAGAGGGCGGCAAAGATGAGGCAATCGCTCATCAGGTACAGCCAGAAGCCCAGCAACGTCCCGTTTTGCGGGTGATGCTTTTCGGGTACGTAGAAGCGGAGGTTATCCGGCGCGTCTACGTCGCCGGGGTGGGTGAGAGCGGTGGTATTAGACATGTTTTGCAAGCAGGCTGGTGCGTTCGCCTTCGACGCGGGTCACTTCGTCGGCAGGAATGTAGAAGTCGCGCTTGTAGTTGAAGGTGTGGCCGATGGACACGCCGATCAGGACGATGAACGCCACGACCGCCAGGGCCCACATGTGCCAGATCAACCCAAAGCCCAACACCGTGCTGATCCCGGCGATGATGATGCCGGCCGAGGTGTTCTTCGGCATATGGATCGGCAGGAAGCCCTTGAGGGGACGCTCGTAGCCGCGCTGCTTCATCTGGTACCACGCGTCGCCGTCATGGATCTGGGGCGTGAACGCGAAGTTGTAGGAAGGCGGGGGCGACGACGTCGACCATTCGAGCGTACGGCCGTTCCAGGGGTCGCCGGTGTGGTCGCGCAACTGGTCGCGGCGCATGAAGCTCACCACCAACTGGATCAGGAAGCTGGCGATGCCCAAGGCAATCAGTACGGCGCCGAAAGCAGCGATCTGGAACCAGATCTGCAGCGACGGATCTTCAAAGTGGCTGACGCGGCGGGTGACACCCATGAAGCCCAGGATGTACACGGGACCGAAGGCTACCCAGAAACCGATCTGCCAGAACCAGAACGAGCACTTGCCCCAGAACGCGTCGAGCTTGTAGCCGAAGGCTTTCGGGAACCAGTAGTTGATACCGGCCATCATGCCGAACAGCACGCCGCCGATGATGACGTTGTGGAAGTGAGCGATCAGGAAGAGGCTGTTGTGCAGGACGAAGTCGGCGGGCGGGATGGCGAGCATCACGCCGGTCATGCCACCGATCACGAACGTGAACATGAAGCCCACGGTCCAGAGCATCGGCACTTCGAAGCGGATACGGCCGCGGTACATCGTGAAGAGCCAGTTGAAAATCTTCGCGCCGGTCGGGATCGAGATGATCATCGTCGTGATCCCGAAGAACGAGTTGACGCTGGCCCCCGAACCCATGGTGAAGAAGTGATGCAGCCACACGAGGTACGACAGCACGGTAATCACGATCGTGGCGTAAACCATCGAGGCGTAACCGAACAGGCGCTTGCTGCTGAACGTGGAAACGATCTCTGAGAACACGCCGAACGCGGGCAGGATCAGGATGTAGACCTCGGGGTGACCCCAGATCCAGATCAGGTTCACGTACATCATGGCGTTGCCGCCGAAGTCGTTCGTGAAGAAGTTCGTGCCGATGTAGCGGTCGAGCGACAACAGGGCCAGAACAGCGGTCAGGATCGGGAATGCAGCAACGATCAGCACGTTGGTGCAAAGCGAGGTCCAGGTGAAGATGGGCATCTTCATCAGGCCCATGCCGGGCGCGCGCATTTTGACGATCGTGACAAGCAGGTTGATCCCGGACAGCAGTGTGCCGACCCCCGCAATCTGCAGCGACCATATGTAATAGTCGACCCCCACATCTGGACTATGCAAGATCCCCGACAAGGGCGGATAGGCCAGCCAGCCGGTCTTGGCGAATTCGCCCACAAACAACGAAGCCATGACGAGCACGGCGCCGCTGGTGGTCATCCAGAAGCTGAAGTTGTTCAGGAAAGGGAAGGCCACGTCGCGCGCGCCGATCTGCAGCGGCACGATGTAGTTCATCAAGCCGGTAACGAGCGGCATCGCCACGAAGAAGATCATGATCACACCGTGGGCGGTGAACACCTGATCGTAATGGTGCGGCGGCAGGAACCCGGCGTTATCGCCGAAAGCCATCGCTTGCTGGGCGCGCATCATGAGCGCATCGGCAAAGCCGCGCAGCAGCATGATGATCCCCAGAATCATGTACATGATCCCGATCTTCTTGTGGTCGATACTGGTGAACCACTCGCGCCAGAGGTGACCCCAGACGCGGAAATAGGTAAGGGCACCCACGAGCACGAGTCCACCCAGCACGACGGCCGCGAAGGTCACCAGCAGAATGGGTTCGTGATAGGGGATCGCCTCCCAGCTGAGGCGGCCGAATATAAGCTTGGTTAGGTCGAGGTTCTCAAACATCTTTTGTACCGTGGCCGAAGGCGCGTGGTGAATGGTGTGCCGGGCGAGCCGTCACAGCGTCTGATTGGTGAGCGTCGCCGGCGCGGCAAACGCCGGGTCGCTGGGGCCGCACATGGCGCCGACGTAAGTGCGCACGGGCTGGTCTTGCAGGCCCAGGCGTTTACGCGTCGCTTCGTCCAGCGAAGCCACATTGAAGGCGCCGGGAATGCCGAGGCCGCCCTGCGCATCGATGGCCATCACGTCTTTCATGCACATGCGGTTGGCTTCGACGCAGCGATTCAAAATCGCGTCGTACAGGCCGTTGGCAACGGTGGCGTAGTGACGTACGGGCTCACGCTCGCTGGGCTTTTCAAGTTTCAGATACGCGTCGCGGTTGAGCGCGGTACCGTTCGTCTTGACCTTCTTGACCCAGTCATCGAACCCTTCATTGGTGACGCCATGGAATTTGAAGCGCATCCAGGAGAAACCGGCGCCGCTGTAATTGGCCGAGAAACCTTCGAACTCGCCGGGCTTGTTGATGACGGCGTGCAGCTTGGTCTCCATGCCCGGCATGGCGTAGATCTGACCGGCCAAGGCGGGGATGAAGAACGAATTCATCACGGTGGACGCAGTCAGCTTGAACTGAATCGGGCGATCCACGGGAGCTGCCATTTCGTTGACCGAAGCGATACCTTGTTCCGGATACAGGAACAGCCATTTCCAATCCAGCGCCACGACTTCGACCACCAGCGGCTGCGTTTCGGCCGGCACGTCGCGGCCGGCACCGATACGGTCCAGGGGGCGATAGGGGTCGAGTTGGTGGGTGCTGACCCAGGTCAGGGCGCCCAGTGCGATGATGATGAGGAGCGGAATCGTCCAGATCAACAACTCAAGCATGGTGGAGTGGTGCCATTCCGGGTCATACTTGGCGTTCGCACTCGCGCGGTACTTCCACGCGAACAGGAACGTCATCACAATGACTGGAATGATGACGATCAGCATCAGGATGACCGACCAGATGATCAGGTCACGTTGCTGGGCGGCGATGTCGCCGGAGGGGGACATGACTACCGCGTTGCAGCCCGACAACAGGGCGAGGACGGGGAGTGCGAGTAGTCCGCGAAGTATCTTAGAGGAAGGCATGCCGGAAGAAGCTTGAGCGTGGCCGAGGAAAAGGATGCAAAATGTACTGCCAGCGGCGAGCTGCGGGAATTGGACATTTTGTCCTATGGCGGCGGCGGCCGACTAATGCGATCCTTACGATCTGCAAAAAATACCCCGATTTACGAGCAAGCACAATGTCCAGCATGACTCCAACACATAACGAGCCGTCTTCAAGCGCCGCCGAACGCGACGTGCGAGAAATCACCGCCTCCCACTCCAAGGTGGCACCAGGTGAGATCGCCATCGGCGTCGTCATCGGGCGCGCGTCCGAGTATTTCGACTTTTTCGTATTCGGTATCGCCTGCGTCCTGGTGTTCCCGGCCGTGTTCTTCCCTTTCGAAGAACCGCTGGAAGGCACTTTGTGGGCATTCGCCCTGTTTTCGCTGGCATTCATTGCGCGCCCCTTTGGCACGGCCATCTTCATGGCCATCCAGCGGCGCTGGGGCCGGGGCACCAAGCTCACCGGCGCGCTGTTCCTGCTGGGCACCGCAACCTGCGGCATGGCGTTCCTGCCGGGCTACGCCACGCTGGGCAGCTACTCGATCATTCTGCTCGCCTTCTTCCGGATTCTCCAGGGCATCGCCTTCGGCGGCTCGTGGGACGGGCTGCCGTCGCTCTTGAACCTGAATGCCCCTCAAGGCCGTCGCGGTTGGTTCGCGATGTTGGGTCAGTTGGGTGCCCCGATCGGTTTCCTGATCGCCAGTGCGTTGTTTTATTACCTCCACGTCAGCCTGAGCTCGAAAGACTTCCTCGAATGGGGCTGGCGTTATCCGTTCTTCTGCGCCTTCGCCATCAACGTGGTGGCGCTCTTCGCCCGCCTGCGTCTGGTCGTAACCCATGAGTACACGACGCTGATGGAAGAGGGTGAGCTGCAACCCGTGCCCGTGCATGAGATGCTGCGTGGCCAGGGTTACAACATCTTCATCGGCGCATTTGCCGCACTGGCCAGCTACGCGCTGTTCCACCTGGTGACGGTGTTTCCGTTGTCGTGGATCAAATTGAGCTCCACGCAGTCGGTCAACGACGTCTTGATCGTTCAGGTGATCGGCGCATTTGTCGGCATCGCCGCGACCATTTTCTCGGGTTGGCTCGCCGATCGCATCGGTCGCCGCACGACACTGGGCTCGCTGGCTGTGCTGATCGCCATCTTCGCCGTGGTCGCACCTTGGCTGCTCGATGGCGGCCCCACCGGGCAAGACACGTTCATTATCCTGGGCTTCGCGCTGCTGGGTGTGTCGTATGGTCAGGCTTCGGGTACGGTTACTGCCAACTTCTCCAAGAAGTTCCGCTACACGGGCGCCGCGCTCACCTCCGACTTCGCCTGGCTGGTAGGTGCTGCTTTCGCGCCGGTGGTGGTGTTGGGCCTGTCGGCCAACTTCGGTCTGGTGTACGTCAGCGCCTATCTGCTGTCGGGCGCGGCCTGCACATTGATTGCGCTGCGCATCAACCGCGTACTCGAAACGCGCGACTGATTGTTAACTGCGACAGCGCCTGCGGGCGTCAGTCACTGCGGTCCGATGGATCGCAGCTTTGAAAAAAAGGCCAGGGCAACCTGGCCTTTTTCTATTTCGTTGCTTCAGGGCGACTTTACGGGCGACTTCACGAGCGTCATCGCGGGCTTTGCCGTGGTCTTCGGAATGGGCTTCCGCGTGGGTTTGGTCACTGGTGGCGGCTTGGCAACCCGGCCGCAGTGCGATCGCGACCGTCGGTGCCGTTTCCAGAGCACGCGTCTGTACGGCTTACTGCGGCCACCGCGGCGTGGCGAAGCGTTCTACCAGAAAGTCGATTAGCAGTCGCACCTTGGGCGAAACATGCTTGCGGCTGCCGTACACGGCATAGATGCCGATCTCGATGGAACGATAGTCCGGACAGATTTCGACAAGCGTTCCCGCAGCCAGATCCTCGCCCACGATGAACGTTGGCTGCAGAATGATGCCCTGGTGATGTAGCGCGGCAGCCCGGCAGGTGTCGCCATTGTTTGTGCGAAGCTTCGGATGGGTAATTACGGTGACGCGGCCGTCCGGCCCGTCGAACGCCCACTCGTCGCGCGCCGCCCAGTAGCTGTAGGCGATGACGGCATGCGCACTTAGATCGTGCGGATGTTGTGGCGTACCGGCGCGTGCCAGGTATTCGGGCGACGCACACAGCACCACGCGGGTCGAGGAAAGTTTGCGGGCAATCAGGCTCGAATTTTCGAGCTTGGTGATCCGGACGGCGAGGTCGTAGCCTTCATCGACCAGGTCCGAGACACGATCCGACAGGGTGACGTCAAACGTGACGTTGGGATGGCGCTCACTGAAAGCCGCCCAGGCGTCAGCCAGATGCAAGATGCCGAAGCTCACAGGTGCGCTCACCTTGATGAGGCCCACGGCCTCGCCGGTGCGCGAGGTGATTTCCGCCTCGGCAGCGTCGAGTTCGCCCAGGAGTGCCTTGCAGCGCAGGTAAAACACCTCACCGTCTTCGGTCATCGACAGGCGGCGGGTGGTGCGATTGAGCAGGCGCACACCCAATCGGGCTTCGAGATCGCCCACATGCCGCGACACGGCCGCCTTGGACATCTCCAGCGCGTGCGTCGCGCCGATGAAGCTTCCGGCATCGACCACGTGCACGTAGGTGCGCATCTGCAAGAACTTGTCCATATGGGGAGCCTCTCTCCGCAACCCGCTCTCAATCCCGCTCCGGCAATTGGCTTGAAAATCGAGATAGTAAGTGCCAGTTTGGCATATTTATCTCGTTAATGTTGACAGCTAGACTGAGGTCATTCCATGAAGCGGGCGCTGCGCCCGTGAATTACCTCCTTAGAGGACATGACCATGACTTCATTTCCCGCTCTCTTCATCTCGCACGGCGCGCCGACGTTTTCCGTTGAACCCGGCTTGCTTGGCCCCCAATTGACCGCATTGGGCCAGCGGTTGCCCCGGCCGAAGGCCGTGCTGGTGGTGTCGCCGCACTGGACGACGCCACACATCCGCGTGGGGACGACGGCGCGGCCCGAGACCATTCACGATTTCGGCGGGTTTCCTCGCGAGCTGTACGACATCCAATACCCCGTACCAGGCGCACCGGCGCTGGCCACCCGCGTGATCGAGGTGTTGAACGCTGCGGGCTGGCAGGTGTCCGCCGACGAACGTCGTGGCCTGGATCACGGTGCCTGGGTGCCTGTGCGTTATCTGTTTCCCGATGGCGAGGTGCCGGTATTTCAGGTGTCGATGCCGGCCGGGCTGGATGCCGACACCGCCTACGCATTCGGGGCGGCGTTAGCACCGCTGCGCGAGGAGGGTGTGTTGATCGTGGGTTCGGGCAGCCTGACCCATAATCTGTACGAGTTTCGCGGCCCTGTTACGGAAGATGCGGTGTATGCGCGCGAATTCGCCGGGTGGGTGCGCGATACGGTGGTCGCGGGCGATCATGATCGGCTGCGCCGCACGCTTGACATCGCACCGCACGCCAAACGGGCGCACCCCACCACCGAGCACTTCCTGCCGCTGCTGGTGGCGGCGGGCGCAGCGGGCGCCGAAGCCCCGGTGCAGGTGCTCGACGGCGGCATCACCTATGGCATCTTGTCGATGGATTCGTACGTTTTTGGCTCCTCGGCACAACATTAAGCCAAAGGTTGGTGTTCGCCCGATGGCGGTGTGGGCGCGGGACGATTAAACTGCGGGCCTCTTGGCTTTAATCTCCCGGATTTCAAGCGACCTTATGCAAGCTGTTATCGAATTCGTGGCGCAGGGACTGGCGGACGCGAGTGTGTGGCAAGTCGTGGGCTTTACGTTCATCGTCACGCACATCACGATCCTGTCGACGACGCTGTTCCTGCACCGCAGTCAAACCCATCGGGGTGTGGATTTCCACCCGATCATTTCGCACTTTTTCCGCTTCTGGTTGTGGCTGACGACCGGGATCGTGACGCGCGAATGGGTGGCCGTGCACCGCAAGCACCACGCGAAGTGCGAGGGTGAGGAAGATCCACACTCGCCGCTGGTGCATGGTGCATCGACCGTATTGTGGAAGGGCGCACAGCTTTACCGCGCATCGGCCACCGATCAAGTTACGCTCGATCGCTATGGCCGCGGTACGCCCAATGATTGGTTGGAAAAGAACGTCTACACACGCCATCGCGGTCTGGGCATCACGCTCATGCTGGGTATCGACGTGGCGCTGTTTGGCGGATTGGGCGTGACGGTGTGGGCCATCCAGATGGCCTGGATTCCGTTCTGGGCAGCCGGCGTGATCAATGGCCTCGGGCATCATGTGGGCTATCGCAATTTCTCGAGCGCCGACGCCAGCACCAATCTTTTCCCGATCGGTATTCTGATCGGGGGCGAAGAGCTGCACAACAATCATCACGCACACGGCACGTCGGCCAAGTTTTCCAGCAAGTGGTATGAATTCGATCTGGGCTGGATGTATATCCGCAGCATGGAAGTGCTGCGTTTGGCCACCGTGCGCCGCAAGGCGCCCGCGCGCAAACTGAAGGCCGCGCATGAAGCCGGTGTGCTGGACGATCGCAGTCTGGAGGCCGTGCTGTTGCATCGCCACGAGATCATGGCCAAGTACGCCCAGTTGCTCAAGCGCATCGCCGGCCGTGAATGGCGCAACCTGCAGCCGCACACCCGGGCCGAACTGCCGGCCTGGCGCGCATTTGCATCGCGCCGCTGGTTGCTGTGGCAGGAGAGTTTGCTGAACGGTGAGCAACGTGCACAGTTGCAGCGCGTGGCTGCAGCGTCACCCACGTTGGCGCATGTGATCGAAATGCGCGCCGCGTTGGCGCGCATCTGGGAAAGCACGGCAGACAGCAGCGAGCAGTTGCTGCATCGTTTGCAAGCCTGGTGCGCCCAGGCCGAGCGCAGCCATGTGCAGGAACTGGCCGGTTTCGCGCAGCGTCTGCGGCTGTATACGACGTGAACTGACGAATCCTCCCGACGACGCTTGGGGACCGGCGAGTGATCAATGGCTCGCCTATCGATGTCGCCACCATCCGTATACCTAAAACGCGCGCCCGACGATCACTGTCCGGCGCGCGTTTTATTGCGCCAGTGCCTGCCAGCGCGCGTCGAAGGGGCTAGCGCGCCGAAAGGGGCGCGATGGCGGCCGTGCGTTTCCAGTAGATGCGGGTGCCGCACAGTCCGCCATGCGGCTTGAGCGCATAGTCGGGAATGCTGCCGGCGTACGTAAATCCGATTTTCTCGTAGAGCGGCGCGGCACCGTCTTCTTCGGCAGTATCCAGCACCAGCAGGGTGCGATGGTGATCGACGGCCAGCGATTCGGCCGCACGCATGAGCGCGGCCGCGATGCCCCGGCCACGGTAGCCGAGGGGTACCATCAACTTCGCGATCTCGGCGCGGTGCGGCTGATTGGGCGGGCAGTCGAGGATCAGCGTGACGGTGCCGGCCAGAACGTCGCCATCCCAGGCACCCAGCAATATGCGCTCGCTGCGCGCTGCCGCAGCAAGCGATTGCGTCCAGAACGCCGTAGCGTCGTCGGGGCTCAACGGATGCATGAAGCTGACCGAGCCGCCGTGCGCCACGACCTCGATAAGGATGTCGCGCAGCGCGGCGATGACGGCGGGTGACGTTGAAAGGGGTTTGATCTCGATGGCAGTCGGCATGGTCATGGGCGGGTGTTGAGGGTGGATATGGCATCGACACGAGTCGATGCGAGCGCAGTTGCGCAGTGCATTGCCCGCCCGGTCAGTGGCGGGCCAAGGCGACGACGTAAAAGCAGGGTGCTGCCGCGTGGTTGGCGAGCACGACGTCGCCGGGCGGACCGAAGCCCAGGCAATCGCCTGCGTGGAGTTCGTGCTGCTCGCCGCCTTCGCTGATCGTCAGCACGCCTTGCTGCACCCACACCACCTGGCGTATGCGGGCATACGACGAGGCGGGCATGGCCACGTGCTGGCCGGGCGGCAGTTCGACGCGCACGATTTCGACGGGATGATCGGGGCGATTGAAAACCTGGGTACGCACGTAGCCGGTCGCGGGATCTTGCCAGATAGGCTGGTCGGCGGCGCGTGAAAGTCGGTTGTGGGCGCCTTCGGCACGCAGAAGCAAACCCGCCAGCGTGAGATCGAACGCCGCGGCAATGCGGACGAGGATCGTGGCGGTGGGGCTGGCTTCCTCGCGTTCGATCTTGCTGATGGTGGCCCTCGATACCGACGCGCGCTCGGCAAGCTCTGCAAGCGACCACCCACGCGCGTCGCGTTCGAGTTTGATGCGCTGAGCCAGTTGGCTCCCTGTGTCGTCTATTAAAGTATCCATAACGACACTATAGTGGAATTTGGCACGCTGCAAAAGCTTGGCGCTACCTAGCCAAACGGATGAAGTGTGGTCCAGACTAGGGTAAATACCTAGGTTCAAACCCTGATGAAAATTCATACTATGACAATATGACGACATCAGATTACGAAAGCGCTGTTAGCGCTTCACCGTCTTTGCGGCTGGTCCCGGAGCGCCTGTCGGATCGATTGGCTTCGCTACTGGCGGAGCAAATCGAGACGGGCAAGCTCGCCCCAGGCGAACGACTGCCGACCGAGCCTGAGCTCGTGCGCATTCATGGCGTCTCTCGCACGGTTGTGCGCGAGGCGGTGAGCCAACTCAAGTCGCGGTCACTGCTGATTTCTCGGCAAGGCTCCGGTGTGTTCGTGTCGGCCGAGCCGACGTCGCAACCGCTGGCGTTCGATCCGGCGGTGCTGGGTTCCATGGCGTCGGTGGTGCAGGTGGTGGAAGTACGCCGCGCACTCGAAGGCGAAATCGCTGCCTTGGCGGCTGTGCGGGCACGGCGGCCGGACATCATGGCGATCCGCCAGGCGCGCGATGCGATCGATCTCGCTACCGCTGCCGGTGGCGATGGTGTCAATGAAGATCTCGCCTTTCACCGCAGCATCGCGCAAGCCAGCGGCAATCCGCAGTTCACGCTGTTGCTGGGATTTCTTGAGCAATACCTGCGCGACGCGGTGCGTGTGACGCGGGACAACGAAGAACGTCATGCCGGGTTCGCCGATCAGGTGCGGGCCGAGCATGACGCCATTTTCATTGCGATCGAGGCCGGCGACCCGGTTGCCGCGCGTGCTGCGGCAACCGAACACATGGTGCAGGCGGCGCGGCGTCTGGTCGCAGGCGGCATGGTGCCGCCTCATGCCGCAGCGGCCACCGACGCCGCTGCGTCGCACGCCGCGTTGGCGCGGCGCAATTCCACAGAAAGAGGTAGTAAGCGATGAGTCAATCTCAGAATGCCGCGCGCGTGCTTGGCGTCGTCGGCTTGGGTTCGATGGGCATGGGGGCCGCGCGATCCGCTGTGCGCGCCGGTGTCACCACGTGGGGCCTGGACACGCGGGCCGAAGCCCGTGAACAGTTCGCCGCCGACGGTGGTCATGCCACATCGACGCTGGCCGAATTGGGCCGTGAATGCGATGTGGCATTGATCCTGGTGGTCAATGCCGCGCAGACCGAAGATGTGCTGTTTGGCGCCGATGGACTAATCGCGCACTTGAAACCGGGCTCGGTGGTCGTGACGGCCGCAACGGTGGATCCCACGTTGCCGCCGCTGTGGGAAGCGCGTTTGGCCGAGAAAGGCATCTTCCTGATCGACGGACCGGTATCGGGGGGTGCCAAGAAGGCCGCTGAAGGCCAGATGACGGTAATGGCCTCTGGCAAGCCGGAAGCATTTGCTGCCGCCGGTAACGTACTGGAGGCCTACGCGGGCAAGATCTATCGCCTGGGCGATCGCGCCGGCGTGGGATCGACCGTGAAGATGGTCAACCAGCATCTGGCGGGGGTGCATATCGCCGCCGCCTGCGAAGGCATGGCGCTGGGCATGCGTGCGGGTGCCGATCCTGAAGCGCTGTATGAGGTGATTTGCAATTCGGCTGGCATGAGCTGGATGTTCCAGAATCGTGTGCCGCACATTCTGGAAGGCGACTACACCCCGCTGTCGGCCGTGAATATCTTCGTGAAAGACCTGGGCATCGTGCTGGACGCGGCGCGCAAGCTGGCCTTTCCGTTGCCGTTGGCGGCTACGGCGCATCAACTCTATCTGGCGACCTCCGCGGCCGGCCATGGTGGTGAAGACGACTCGGCGGTGATCAAGTTCTATGCTGGCTTGGCCGGCATCGAGCTGCCTGCAAAGAAGGAGCAAGCATGAGCGCGGGCGTGACGCAATCGACCGGCGTGGCCGGCCAAGCTCGCATCGGCGGCACCGTAAAGCTCGGATGTATTGCCGATGACTTTACGGGTGCCACCGATCTGGCAAACAATCTGGTGCGCAGCGGCATGCGCGTGGTGCAGACCATCGGCGTGCCCGAGGATGCGGCGGCCGTGGATGCCGATGCCATCGTGGTGGCGTTGAAGTCGCGCACGGAGCCGGCAGCCGATGCGATCGCGCAGTCGCTTCAGGCGCTGCGCTGGCTGCAAAGCCAAGGTGCAGAACAGATTTACTTCAAATATTGCTCGACGTTCGATAGCACGGCGGCTGGCAATATCGGCCCGGTGGCCGAGGCCCTGATGGACGCGTTGGATACGGACTTCACGATCGCGACGCCGGCGTTTCCGGAGAACGGCCGTACCGTTTTCAAAGGCCATTTGTTTGTGGGCGATGTGCTGCTGCACGAATCGGGCATGCAGAACCATCCGCTCACGCCGATGACCGATCCCAACCTGGTGCGGGTGCTGCAGGCGCAGTGCAAACGCCGCGTGGGCCTGATCGACTATCGCACCGTGGCGCAGGGCGCCGATGCCGTGCGCGCGCGTATCGCCGCGTTGCGAGAAGAGGGCGTATCGCTGGCGGTACTTGATGCCGTGTCCAACGAAGATTTGCTGCGCGTGGGCCCGGCATTGGGCGATTTGCCACTTTTGACGGCGGGCTCCGGTGTGGCGATCGGCCTGCCGCAAAACTGGGGACTCCAGGCCAACGACCAGGCCGCGCAATTGCCGCGCGGCAGTGGCATGCAGGCGATCGTGTCCGGAAGTTGCTCGCTGGCCACCAACCGTCAGGTGCTGGATTTCATCCGCCGTGGCGGTCAGGCATTGGCGATCGACCCCATGCGGATTGCGGCCGGCGTCGATGTGGCGGCGGCAGCCCTGGCTTGGGCCGAGCCGTTGCTCGCGCAAGGCCCCGTGTTGCTGTACTCGACCGCGGATGCGACGGACGTCAAGGCAGTGCAGGGCAAGCTGGGCGTGGGCGAGGCCGGGGCGCTCGTCGAGCAGACGATCGCCAGGATTGCGCGGGGGTTGGTCGAACGCGGCGTGGGCCAACTGCTCGTCGCGGGCGGCGAAACGTCAGGTGCCTGCGTGCAGGCGCTGGATATCGATCAGATGCAGATCGGTACGCAGATCGATCCGGGCGTGCCCTGGTGCCATGCGCACAGCGCCGCGGCGCCGGCCGGCTCCCTGCATATCGCCTTGAAGTCGGGCAATTTCGGCACCGACGATTTCTTCACCAAGGCGTTCGGGGTGATCGCATGAGCAGCACCGCGTTCATGCCGGAAGCGGCCGCGCGAGACGAAATATGCCGGGTAGGGCGGTCGCTTTTCGAGCGCGGCTATGTGCACGCCACGGCGGGCAACATCAGCGTGCGCCTCGAAGACGGCAGCTTTTTGATTACACCGACCGATGCGTGCATGGGGTATCTCGAGCCCGCACGCATCTCGCATGTGGGTGCCGATGGCACACAACTGAGCGGCGACCGCGCCAGCAAGACGCTGGCCCTGCATCGCCGCATCTACGGTGCGGACGCCGATGCGCGCTGCGTGATTCACACCCACAGCACGCATCTCGTGGCGCTCACGCTCAAGGGCGTGTGGCGCACGTCCGACATCGTGCCGCCGATCACGCCGTACTTCGTCATGAAGGTGGGGCACGTGCCGTTGATTCCGTATCACAAGCCGGGCGATGCGCGCGTGGCGGATCTGGTGGCCGACACGATTATCCAGGCGCAGACGAACGGCGCACCCATTCGCGCCGTGATGCTCGATCGCTTGGGTCCGAATGTGTGGCAGAGCACGCCAGCCGCGGCGATGGCCACGCTCGAAGAATTGGAAGAAACCGCACGCTTGTGGCTGACCGCGGAACCGGCGCCGTTGTCGGACGCGCAGATCGATGAGCTGCGCACGACGTTCGGCGCGCGTTGGTAGGCCTCGCCCGCGACGATTGAACACGTTGGCTTTGAGCGCCCGACCGCATCGCTTGCGATGAACACGGCGCCAGCCGCGATCAGATACCTTTCATACCGTTTTCAGGACACTGCAACCATGCCGCGTTTTGCCGCCAACTTGACCATGATGTACACCGAGCACGCCTTCCTCGACCGCTTTGCGGCCGCGTCGGCGGATGGGTTTGCCGCGGTCGAATACTTGTTTCCCTACGACTTCGACCGGGCCGAGCTGGCGCAGCGTCTGGCCGACAACGATCTCAGCCAGGTGCTGTTCAACGCGCCGCCGGGCGATTGGAACGCCGGTGAACGCGGGTTGGCCAGTCTGCCAGGACGTGAGGACGAATTTCGCCGCAATTTTACGGCGCTGGCTTTGCCGTATGCCGAAGCGCTCAAGAGCCCGCGCGTGCACGTGATGGCGGGACTGGTGCCGGCTGGCGGCGATCGCGCGGCGATGCAGGACGTGTACCTGAAGAATCTTGCGTGGGCCGCCGAGCAGGCTGCGACGGCCGGCATCGACGTGCTGATCGAACCGATCAATACCCGCGACATTCCCAACTTCTTCCTGAACCGACAGGACCAGGCGCACGCCGTGATCGATGCGGTGGGGGCGAGCAACCTCAAGGTACAGATGGATCTGTATCACTGCCAGATCGTCGAAGGCGACGTGGCGATGAAGCTGCGTCAATACATCCCCACCGGACGGGTAGGCCACATTCAGATCGCCGGTGTGCCCGAGCGTCACGAACCGGATCTGGGCGAGCTCAATCATCCCTATCTGTTTGCCCTCCTGGACGAACTGGGTTTTGACGGCCATGTGGGTGGCGAATACCGCCCCAAGGCCGGTACGTCGGAAGGTCTCGGCTGGTTCAAGCCGTACCGCCGCTAACGATTTCTTTTTGCTTTGACCTATGGCCCTTGATCGGGCCGTTTCCTTATGGCCCTGCCACCGGGCTTCACACACCCAAGCGTCCAGCATGAGGCGCGTTTTCAATAAATGAAGTTGGAGATATTGATGTCTACATCGAATGCGGCGGTCGCCTCGACCAATGCGCCGCTGGAACGCGCTTACAAAAAAGTGTTCTGGCGCATCGTGCCGTTCATCATGCTGTGCTACGTGGTGGCTTACCTTGACCGGGTAAACGTCGGCTTTGCCAAGCTGCAAATGTCGCAGGATCTTGGGTTTTCAGAAACGGTGTTCGGCCTGGGCGCCGGCATTTTCTTTCTTGGCTATTTCATTTTTGAAGTGCCCAGCAATGCCATCCTGCATCGCGTGGGTGCGCGGGTGTGGATCGCCCGGATCATGATCACCTGGGGCATCATCTCGGGGTTGTTCATGTTCGTCGAGACGCCAACGCAGTTCTATATCGCGCGTTTCCTGTTGGGCGCAGCCGAAGCTGGGTTTTATCCCGGCATCATCCTGTACCTCACGTATTGGTATCCCGCGCATCGCCGTGCGCGCATCGTGGCATTGTTCATGTCGGCGATTCCGGTCGCCGGCATTTTCGGCAACCCGTTGTCGGGCTGGATCATGGACACCTTCGATGGCACGCATGGCCTGGAAGGCTGGCAGTGGATGTTTGTGATCGAAGCGATTCCGGCAGTCATCGTCGGCATCATGGTGCTCTTCATCCTGCGCAACGGCATCCGCGATGCGGCGTGGCTCGACGAAAACGAAAAGCAGTTGCTCGAAGCCGAGATCGTGACCGATCAAAAACACACGGATTCGACCACCGGTTTCCGCGATCTGCTCAAGAGCGGCCGCGTGTGGGCCATGTGCGCGATCTACTTCTGCATCGTGATGGGCCAATACGCGCTCACGTTCTGGATGCCAACGCTGATCAAGACCACGGGTATCGTGGGTAATCTGAACATCGGGTTGTTCAGCGCCATTCCGTTCGGGTGCGCCGTGATCGCGATGAACCTGATCGGTCGCAGTTCGGACAAGCATCGCGAACGCCGCTGGCACTTGATCATCCCCGCGTTGATGGGCACGGTCGGCTTTGCGGCTGTGGCCTCGTTTTCGGACAACACCACGGTATCGGTGATTGCGTTGTCGATTGCGGCCGCCGGTGTGCTGACGTGCTCGCCGCTCTTTTGGTCGTTGCCGACGGCATTCATGTCTGGCGCGGCTGCGGCAGTGGGCATTGCTCTCATCAACTCGGTGGGTAATCTGGCAGGTTTCGTAAGCCCTTACGTCATCGGTTACCTGAAGGACCTGACGCAAAGCACGGAGTCGGGCATGTATGTGCTTTCGGTGGTGCTGGCCATCGGCGCGTTGCTGATCTGGCTCACGCCGGCCAAGCTGGTCAATCGTTAAAAGGATATTTCCATGAAGCTACTCATCACCGGCGGCGCCGGTTTCCTCGGGGCCCGTCTGGCCCGTACGTTGCTGGCGCGCAAGACGTTGGCGGGCAAGGCCATCGACACCATCGTGTTGGCCGATCTGGTCGCGCCGCCCGCCGATCTGGCGGCGGACGCCCGCATTCAAGGCCGCACCGGTGCGTTGCTTGAGCAGGCCGCCGAATTGGGCCGCGAAGGGTTCGACGGCGTGTTCCATCTTGCCTCGGCCGTTTCGGCCGAATGCGAGTCGGACTTCGATCTGGGCTTGCGCTCCAACCTGGACACCTCGCGTGCCTTGCTGGATGCCCTGCGTGCCCACACCGCGGCCGGCGGCACCCCGGCTCGGTTCGTATTCGCCAGCTCGGTGGCGGTATTCGGCAGCGATGCTGCCGTGCCGTTGCCTGAGGTCGTACGCGACAACACCTTGCCCACGCCGCAATCGTCGTACGGCATTCACAAGTTCATCATCGAGCAGCTGGTGGCCGATTACACCCGCAAGGGTCACATCGATGGCCGCACGGCGCGCTTGATGACGGTGTCGGTGCGTCCGGGCCGTCCCAACGGTGCGGCGTCGAGCTTTTTGTCCGGCATTCTGCGCGAGCCGCTGGCCGGCGTCGCATCGGTGTGCCCGGTATCGGCCGACACGCAGGTTGCCCTGGCATCGCCCGCATCGACCATCGACGGGTTGATTGCGGTATTCGAAGCCAGCCGTGAAGACTTCGGTGGTCGTACGGCATTGAATCTGCCTGCCTTGACGGTAAGCGTGCAGGAGATGCTGGACGCGTTGCAGGCCGAAGGCGGCGAGGCCGCGCGCGCGCTGGTTTCCTTCGAGCCCAACGCCGCCGTGGCGGCCATCGTGGGCGGCTGGCCCGCGCGCTTCGAGCAAGGCCGCAGCCTCAAGCTGGGCCTGAAGCCCGATGCGGATTTCCGCAGTGTGGTGCGCCAGTACATGCAAGACAACCCGCAAGCCATCAAGGCGCAGTAAGTTCGGGCGCACTCGGCTGCGCCTTTGATCGCGCACGCCTGAGCGGCCGCTGAAAACGCGGCCGCGCAATCTTTCAGCATCGCCCGGCATCTCCATGCCGGGCGATTTTTCATGGGCACGCCCTGTGAAAACCCTACCGCCGAGCAGGATTCGGTAGGGATGCGGCGGCAGTGGGAGTATCGTGGCACTCACATTCTTTCCCCACCCTGCAGGCCACTCAAGGAGATCCTCATGGCCCGGAAGACACCCATCGAGCGCTATCGCAATATCGGGATCAGCGCCCACATCGACGCCGGCAAGACCACCACCACGGAACGCATTTTGTTCTACACCGGGGTGAGCCACAAAATCGGCGAGGTGCATGACGGTGCGGCCACGATGGACTGGATGGAGCAGGAGCAGGAACGCGGGATCACCATTACCTCTGCCGCCACCACGGCGTTCTGGAAGGGGATGGGCGGCACGTATCCCGAGCACCGCATCAACATCATCGATACGCCGGGTCACGTCGACTTCACGATCGAAGTCGAACGTTCGATGCGGGTGCTCGACGGCGCCTGTATGGTTTATGACTCCGTGGGCGGCGTGCAGCCACAATCGGAAACCGTCTGGCGCCAGGCCAATAAGTACAAGGTGCCGCGTATCGCTTTCGTCAACAAGATGGATCGGGTGGGTGCGGATTTCTTTCGCGTGCAACGCCAGATCGCGGAGCGCCTGAAAGGGGTGGCGATACCGATCCAGATCCCCGTGGGCGCCGAAGATCATTTTCAGGGCGTGGTCGATCTCGTGAAGATGAAGTCCATCGTGTGGGACGACGCGAGTCAGGGCGTGAAATTTCAGTACGAGAACATTTCGCCCGATCTGCTGCCGCTGGCGCAGGAGTGGCATGACAAGATGGTCGAGGCGGCCGCCGACGCAAGCGAGGAGCTGCTCGAGAAGTACCTGGGCGGCGAGGCGCTGACCGAGGAAGAAATCAAGTGGGCGCTTCGCAAGCGCACGATCGCCAACGAGATCGTGCCGATGCTGTGCGGCAGCGCATTCAAGAACAAGGGCGTGCAGGCGATGCTCGATGCGGTGGTCGACTACCTGCCGTCGCCGGTGGATGTGCCCGCGATCCCGGGCCACACGGAGGACGACGAGCACGCCGAACGCCATGCCATCGACACCGAACCGTTTTCGGCCCTGGCGTTCAAGATCATGACGGACCCCTTCGTCGGCCAGCTGATTTTCTTCCGGGTGTATTCCGGTGTGGTCAACACGGGCGACTCGGTCTACAACCCGGTCAAGGGCAAGAAAGAGCGGCTGGGCCGGATCGTGCAGATGCATGCCAATGAGCGGCGCGAAATCAAGGAAGTGCGCGCCGGCGATATCGCTGCCGCGGTAGGATTGAAAGACGCCACCACGGGCGACACGCTGTGCGACCCCGATCACATCATCATTCTCGAGCGCATGATTTTTCCCGAGCCGGTGATCTCACAGGCGGTGGAGCCGCGCACGAAGGCCGATCAGGAAAAGATGGGCGTGGCCCTCAGCCGCCTCGCACAGGAGGATCCCTCATTTCGCGTGAAAACGGATGAAGAATCGGGACAGACGATCATTTCAGGCATGGGCGAGTTGCACCTGGAGATTCTGGTCGATCGCATGAAGCGCGAGTTCGGCGTGGAAGCCTCGGTGGGCAAGCCGCAGGTGGCCTATCGCGAAACGATCAAACAGACGGTGGAGGAAGTGGAGGGCAAGTTCGTCAAGCAGTCGGGCGGACGCGGCCAGTACGGTCATGCGGTGCTCAAGCTCGAGCCACAACCGGCCGGCAAAGGCTACGAATTCGTCGATGCGATCAAAGGTGGCGTGGTGCCGCGCGAGTACATTCCTGCGGTCGATAAAGGCATTCAGGAGGCCTTGAACGCAGGCGTGCTGGGCGGCTACCCCGTGGTGGACGTGAAAGCGACGCTCTTCTTCGGCTCGTATCACGACGTCGATTCCAACGAAAATGCCTTTCGCATGGCAGGTTCGATGGCCTTCAAGGAAGGCATGCGACGGGCCAAACCGATCCTGCTCGAGCCGATGATGGCCGTGGAAGTGGAAACGCCTGAAGACTTCATGGGCAACGTCATGGGCGATCTGTCGTCGCGCCGCGGCATGGTGCAAGGCATGGAAGACATCGCCGGGGGCGGGGGCAAGCTGGTGCGGGCCGAAGTGCCGCTGGCAGAAATGTTCGGCTACTCGACGTCGCTACGCTCACTCACGCAAGGCCGCGCCACATACACCATGGAGTTCAAGCATTACGCCGAGGCGCCCAGCCACGTGGCCGACGTGGTGGTCAAGGCGCGCGAGAAGTAGTGGGCGGTTGGGGCGATGCGGCGGTTGCCGCATTGCCCGTGTGCTGCTGTCCCAGTGCCGCTTCGTTGGCAGCTTGCTTGCGGCCCAGCCAGACGCCGGTCAGCGCCCAGACCAGGGCCAGGATGGCGCCGATGAACATGGCCAGCGCGGGATGATCGCCCACCCCATCCAGGAGGCGCTTGACCCAGCCGCTGATCGCGTCGCCGCCACGGTAGACCACCGTATCGATGAAGTTCTTGGCTTTGTACTTTTGCTCGGGCGGAATCACGGTGTAAAGCATTTCGCGCCCGGGCCGCACCAGGGCATACTCGCCCGCGCGGCGCACCACCATCACCACCACGAATACCGCAAATACGGGCGCCAGCGCCAGCCACAAAAAGCCGACCGCCACAACCAGCGGCACGGCCACCAGCAATACGCCCACGCCGAGTCGCTGCGCGATGCGGCCTGTGAAAAAGAGCTGCGTCAGAATCGCCAGGCTCTGCACCACGATATCGATCACACCGAACACCTGGGTTTGCTGGGTGCGGCTGGGGAACGTTTCGGCCACAAGCCGCGCTTGTTCGAAGTACAGGAAGGTATTGGCGCTCGCGAGCAGAATCACGAAAAGCGAAATGGCGAGCAGATAAGGCGACTTGAAGACGGCCGTGGCACCGGCAAAGGGATTGCCGCCCAATGGTCGCGAGCGTTCATCCTGCACTTCGCCCGCCAGGATCGGTTGGCGTTGCCGCCACTGCTGCAGCCGACTGCCGGCAAATGCGGCAGCCGCCAGAAAGACGGCAGAGAGCGCCAGCAATCCGGCGTGGCCCAATGGCGCAACGAGCAGCGTGCCGAGGATGGGGCCCGCCAGGCCGCCCAGGCTGGCACCGCCCGCCATCAATGCGAAAAGCCGCTTGGCCTGATGGCTTTCGAACACATCGGCCAGCACGCTCCAGGCCACGGAAATGGCGAGCATATTGAATACCGATAGCCAGACGTAGAAAATGCGGCCCGCCCATACGCTCTCGGGGCGGGCGATGAAACCCGCCGCAAACGCCAGCAGATTGACCACGAAGAACGTGTAAGTCCAGGGCAGGATACGGTTGCGCGCGACGCGCGAGGCGACCCAGCCGAACAAGGGCAGCACAACCAGCGTGGCCACAAAGGTCGCGCTGAAGAGCCACTGAAGATTATCGACGCCGCCTGCGACACCCATCATTTCGCGCACCGGCCGCAGCATGAAGTAGCCGGTGAAAAGCAGGAAAAACAGCAAAAGGCCCGCCAGCACGGCAGGCAATTCTCTGCTGTCGACATTGAGCAGCCGCGCCAGCGCGGATCGGCGATCGTCTGGGTTGCGAGCCATGGTGTTAAGCGAACATGTCGATCAATGATTGCCGTTGCGCAGCCGTAAGCGTGGGGCCGTGGCCGGCGAGCAGGTTGTTGCTTTGACGATCCGGCTTGCCGGTCGCGGGAATCACGGCCGTGACGGCCGGATGGCTCAACGCGAACTTCAGGAAAGCCTGTGCCCATGACGTGATGCCGGCGTCGGCTGCCCACGGCGGCAGTTCACGGCCTTTGACTTGCGAAAACAACCGCCCATCATCGAACGCACGATTGATCAGCACCGCCACGCCCAGCTCCTGCGCCATGGGAAACAAGCGCTGCTCTGCACCGCGCGAGATCACCGAGTAGTTGATCTGCAGAAAGTCGGGCTTGGTGGCCTGCACCGCTTCGGCCAGGGCATCCTGGCCGCTTTCGGTGTAATGGGTGATGCCGGAGTAGCGTGTCTTGCCCTGCTTTTTGAGATCGTCGATCAAGGCCAGCTGCGTTTTCCAGTCGACCAGATTATGCACTTGCAGCAGCTCGACTTTGTCCGTCTTGAGCTTGCGCAGGGATTCAGCAAACTGGGCCTGGCCTGCATCGCGGCCGGTGGCGCCGAGTTTGGTGGCCAGAAATGTCCTCTCGCGCCAGCCGCCTTCGGCCAAGAGATCGCCGATCACGTTCTCAGCACGGCCGTAGCTCGGCGCGGTGTCGATCAACGTGGCACCACCGGCAAAGAACCGCTTCAGCACGTCGCGCAGGGGATCGCGATCGGCAGCGCTATCGCCCACTTCGAAACTCCCCGAGCTGCCCATGCCGATCACCGGCAAGCGTTCGCTGGTGCGCGGAATGGGGCGGGTGGCCATCGGGCCTCCTGCAGCATCGGCCGATGCGGCGAAGCTGAAAGCGGTGGGTGAGGACAACATCAGACCGCCAGCGGAGACGGCGGCGGCATTGAGGAACTGGCGGCGTGAGGGCACGGCTTACTCCTTGACGCAATGAGACGAGGGGAGGCAGCCGCACGCGCGGCAAGCGAGACCCGGCGCTCGATCGTGAACCGGTACCCGCAGAGTACGTTAACGCAGGCCCAACAACAATTCCCGTGCCCGTTGAAGCTGTTCAGGCGCCAGCGGCATGAGCATGTGAACGTCATCGGCCACCAGGGTGCCCACTGGCACGCCGTCCAGATACACCAGGCGATTGGCGGTAAGCGCAGGCACTTTGTCCCCAGGTAACAACGTACCGATCAGGTTGAGCGGATCGACGCCGGATACGCGCACGAAGCTGTCGTCTTTAGGCTGACGCCGGATTTCACGCAACAGTGGAATCGCTTGCGGCAGCGCAAATTGTTCGCCGGAAAGCCCCGCCACAAAACGCCCACCCCGGATCTCGCCGCGCGCCTCGAGCCGGTGCAGAACCGGCAAGAGCTCGCGCCAGGGTGGCAACCAGTCCGGTTCGCGCGCCAGCATCCGCCAGAAGACGACGCCGTAGCGACGCAGCAGCACGTGAACGATGTGTTCCAGCGCCTTGGGGTCGGTTGCCGGCCGCCGGTTCGACACCGCAGCCGCCACGCCATCGTCGCCTGACAGGGGACGGCGTACAACCGCCCAGCGACCGGCGTCATCGATGCTGGGCGCGGGCGCGCCGCCGCGGCGCCGAAATTTACCCGGCCGGGAGCGCTTGCCCGCAGGCAGGATCAACGCCCGCAGGCCGGCAAAACTATCGGTGTTGATCCAGCCGAGTGCGACGAGTTCGCCAAGCGCCTCTTCCAGTTCGGTACCGAGCATGGGCACGGCGTCGAGAATCTCATCGAAGAAGAGCGCGCCTTCGCGCGTGAGCACGTCGAATACGCGCTGGGCGCGCGGCGTTATCGCGGGGGCGTCGCCTCGAGTGGGCAAGGCCTGCCAGGGCGCCAGATGGCGCCGCGGCAGAAGTGCGATCGGGGTGGCGCGAACGGGGCCCGCGCCGGAACGGGCTTGTCGTCCGAGACGCGTCCAGATCACCTTGCCCGCGCGGCACAGATCGTCCAGCCAAGGCTCGGCGTAGTCGGTCACCCGCGTGCGCAACAGTTGTGCTTCCCAGGCCCCAGCGGGCGCTTCATAACCCTCGAGTTGCGCGACGACGAGCGGCAAGGTGTCGGCGCCTTGCAGGCGCGCAGCGGGGTTCACATGCTGCCAGTCGAAGAGGAAACGCATGAAGTCCTGCAGCGTAACGGGCTCGATTTCGCGCCGCAGATGCCGGATCGTGTAGCGATGGATGCGCGCGAGCAAATGACGCTCGCACCATTCTTCATCGTGCGCGCCGGGGGTGAAGCGGCCTCGCATGACATAGCCGTCGACCTCGAGCCGCTGCAATGCTGCGGTCGCCTCCGCGTCTGATAACCCGAGGGGCTGCGCAATGGCGGTGACCGTTTGCGGGCCAAAGCCGGTCAACCGTGCGCGCAGTACCTCGATGAGCGCATCGTCACGGGTCCATGGCGCCCGGTGCGAGGCGGGTACGGTCAGTGCCGGCGTCATCGGCGTATCGGGCCGCAGCGCCTGCCACAGCGGCACGCGTTCGACCGCGACCCACAGATCGCCCACCCGCGTGGCACGCCGTTGCTCGGCAAGCTGTTGCACGCCCTCAAGCCATTCGGGCGCGACGCTGGCTTCGTCAACCGTGATCGCAGCCAACCCCATCAAGGCCTCATGCAGCTCGTCGGTGTCGCGCGCCTGCGGCCACGCCTCGTCGGCCACGCTCGCAATCGCATCAGCGTTCAATGCGCCCAAGTCGTCGGCTGAATCGGCCGTGCGCCAACGTCGATTGGCAACGGCTTGCGTGCGCCGCTCTTCCAAAGGCGCGTCGTCGAGAAACGCGTAGGGACGGGCGTTGAGAATCTCCATGGCGAGCGGCGACGGCGCGGTCAGGTCGCGTGCGATCAACCGCACGTCGCCCGCGTCGATCCGGCGCAGTATCGCCAGCCAGGTCGTGCTGTCCATGGCGTCATGCAGACAATCGTCCAGCGTTTGTTCGACCAGGGGGTGATCGGGCAATTCGCGTTCGCCCACCACATTTTCCAGGCAGGCCGCCTGGTCGGGAAAGACGGCCGCGAGCAGATCGTCGCTCTTCATGCGTTGCAGTTGCGGCGCGACTTTGCGGCCGCCGGCGTAGCGCGGCAAGGCCAGTGCGGTGGTCGCGTTCCAGCGCCAGCGCAAATTGAACATCGGCGCATCGAGCACCGCCTGGATCAACACCCGCTCGGCACTGTTCGCATGCAGATAACGCCACACCTCGTCCAGCGCAAAACTGTGGGATTGCGAGAGCGACAGCACGACGGCGTCTTCCGTGGCGGCGGCCTGCAATTCGACGTTGAACTTGCGGCAGAAGCGTTTGCGCAGCGCCAAGCCCCACGCGCGATTGACGCGGCTGCCGAAAGGCAGGTGCAACACCAACTGCGTGCCGCCCGTTTCGTCGAAAAAACGTTCCATGATCAATGTGTTCTGCGAGGGCAGGGCACCGAGGGCTGCACGGGTGCGGCTCAGGTAATCGACGATCTGCAGCGCGGCGGGCTCGCCGGTGCGCACCTCGTCGACGAGCCAAGCCATGGCGGTGTCGCGATCGGCGGCTAGACATCGGTCCAACGTTTCGAGCAATCGCGATACGCCCGCCGACAAGGCATCGCTGCGGCCGGGCGCCTCGCCCAGCCAGAACGGGATATTGGGTGCGGCGCCTTGCGCATCTTCCACGCGAACCTTGCCGCCCTCGATCTTCAGAATGCGATAGGCCGTGTTGCCGAGCTGGAACACGTCGCCCGCCAGGCTTTCCACGGCAAAGTCTTCGTTCACCGTGCCCACCGTGAGTCCTTGCGGCTCCATCAGCACGGTGAAGTCGGCGTTGTCCGGGATCGTGCCGCCCGAGGTCACTGCCGTGAGCTTGCCATTGCGTTTGCCACGCACCATGTCGGAAACACTATCCCGGTGGATGTACGAGCCGCGCACGCCGTTGCGGCCCGTGTGACCTTCCGCCAGCATCCGCAGCACGCCATCGAATTTCTCGCGCGGCAGCGCGGCAAACGGCGCAGCCGCTCGCACGCACCGGAACAACGCATCTTCGTGCCATTCGCGGCTGGCGACCTCGGCGACGATATGCTGGGCCAGCACATCGAGCGGTGCCACGGGGATACGCAGCACATCGAGTTCGTCGCGACGGATGCAGTCGAGCAGCGCGGTGCATTCGAGCAGATCGTCGCGCGACGTGGGAAAGAGCCGTCCCTTGGGCGTGCCGCCCACATGGTGACCCGAGCGCCCCACGCGCTGCAGGAACGCGGCAATGCTGCGCGGCGACCCCACCTGGCACACGAGTTCGACGTCGCCGATGTCGATGCCGAGCTCCAGCGA
>Ga0308159_1001163_pt1 | contig 41887 bp, 39 predicted proteins | sample PhyCR1_FD_201040 | JGI IMG/M metagenome (GOLD analysis project Ga0308159, IMG submission 201040) | Phyllosphere microbial communities from UC Gill Tract Community Farm, Albany, California, United States - DLSLC.R1 | ecosystem: Host-associated > Plants > Phyllosphere > Unclassified | place: USA... | reverse complement strand
GGCGGGAATCGAACCCGCGGGACGCGGGGGATTTCCGGGAATTCGGGGAGCACCGCTCCCCGCCGGAAATCCGCCTTGCGCTTGCAAGCGCAAGGCTCTCCGATTCGTCTGACTAAAGGGAAATCGCTCCGCGATTTCTTGCCCTCCCGCCTCTGCTAAAACGCCGCAGGTTTACATCAGAGAACGACATAAAAGCCAGCCCCCCACACACCGCCCCCATGTCTTTCTAGCAAGATCAGCTATGATAGCGCCCCAACAAGCGCGTCAGCAGTCCCCAAAAACACATGAAGTCCACCCCCAGCACCACCCCGACAACACCCCCACGACGCCCGCCAGAATACGCGACGATCAACCTGCTCAAAGCCATCTCCGCCCATCTGATCGTCCTGCACCACCTGGCCTTCTACGGCCCCATGGCCGACCACACGCGCCAGGCATTCCCGGACCTGATCGACTGGCTCGCCCAGGACGCCCGCATCGCCGTTCAGGTCTTCCTCGTCATCGGCGGCTTCCTTGCCGCAAAGTCGTTATCACCCCAGGCGCTGTCCGGCCCGTCCAACCCATGGACGACCATCCTGCGCCGCTACACCAAGCTGGCGCCGCCGTTCTTCGTGGCGATCCTGCTCGCCGTCGCCGCATCGTGGCTGGCAAGCTTCTGGATGACACACGACGCCATCTCCGCGCCACCCAGCGGTGGACAATTGCTCGCACATGCATTCCTGCTGCAGGACGTGCTCGCCTACGATGCGCTCTCGGCTGGCGCCTGGTACGTCGCCATCGATCTCCAGCTGTATGCGATGTTCAGCATCCTGCTCTGGACCTGCAGCCGCGCATCGGTAGAGCCCATGCCGGCTTACCTGATCCCGGCCCTGACAGCGATCGCCGCCGGCGCTTCGCTGCTGTACTTCAACCTCGATGCCGACTGGGACGTCTGGGCGCCCTACTTTCTCGGCAGTTACGGCTTGGGGGCGCTGGCCTGGTGGGCAAGCGATCCCACCCGCCGGCCGCGCTCGACTGCCGTCCTGCTGCTACTGATGGCGGTGCCGGCGCTGCTTGCGCTGACGGTCGATTTTCGCAGTCGCATCGCGCTCGCGCTGCTCATCGCGTGCGCTCTGGTCGCGTTTGGCCGCGTGCAATCCGCGTCGACCGCACCCGGGCAATGGCGCCTCGTCAGCGTCGCCGGAAACATCTCGTTCTCCGTGTTCCTCGTGCACTTCCCTGTGTGCCTCGTTGTCAATGCAGCGTTCACCCGCTTCGCACCGCAGGATGTGCTCGTGCAAACTGCCGGCGTCATCCTTGCCTGGATCGCCAGCATGATTGCCGGCGCCCTGTTCCATCACGGCGTCGAATTGCCGATCGGACGCGCGCTGATGTGGGCACCCGAACCCAGGGCAGTTCCTGCCTGATGCTGGCAACGTGACCCTAACGCATCCTTAACGCCAGCATCACGCGCACATAACGCGCCTTGCCGATTGGCTACTGCTGAGTTACCATAGCGCCGCCCTTGGGGAGTAGCCTGCTTCGCTTCAGAAGTTCTCGCATCAACATACTTGACGCTTAACGTCATGGTGCGAAAGCCTTTCGGTTGGCAAGACCATTGGCATGTTTGCGTGACGTTCGGGCCACGCGACATGCCTTTTGTCGTGCCCGATCGGAAAGCTGTCATGTCTCTCGTCGCCATTCTCATCCTCGCCTTCGCCATGTCCACCGACGCCTTTGCCGTCGCCATTGCCATGGGTGCGCGCCGCCATCATGTACGGTTCAAGGATGCATTGAAGGTAGGCCTGCTGTTCGGTGTGATCGAGGGCGTGACGCCACTGGTCGGCTGGGCACTGGGCAGCATTGCCGCCTCCTACGTCGAGAGCTGGGATCACTGGGTGGCCTTCGTACTGCTGTGCGGACTCGGCGTGCGCATGATCCACGAAGGCTTGTCCCCGCCGGAAGATGCAGAAGATTCGAACCGGCCGCTGTGGCTGCTGGCATTGACCGGTTTTGCCACGAGCATCGATGCGATGGTCGTCGGCGTGAGCCTGGCCTTTACGGCGACCCATATCGTCTGGCCGGCACTGGCCATTGGCCTGGCGACGCTGACGATGGTGACGCTGGGAATGCTGGTAGGCCGCCGTATTGGCGCCATGGCCGGCAAGCGCGCCGAGATCTTCGGCGGCCTGGTATTGATTGCGGTGGGGTGCGTCACGCTGTGGGAACACTTGCAGTGACGCGCCCTTGCCGCGAAGACTGACTGATTACGAGGTCGGCCCCGGATCGGTGCCGGCTTCTTGCAGCACCATCAATTGCTTCATGATGGCTTCGTTGAACGCCGGAATATCATCCGGTTTGCGGCTCGTGATCAGCTTGCCGTCGACGACCACTTCGTCATCGGTCCATTCGGCGCCGGCATTGACCAGGTCGATCTGCAGCGTTGGCCAGCTGGTCATGTGCTTCGACTCGGCGATGCCGGCATCGATCAGCGGCCACGGGCCGTGGCAGATCGCGGCGATTGGCTTGTCGCCATCGCCAAATGCCTTGATGAAGGCAATCGATTCCGGGCTCGAACGCAAATTGTCGGGATTGGCCACGCCGCCCGGGAGCAGCAGCAGATCGAAGTCGTCCGGGTTGGCGTCTTCCACGTTCAGTTCGACCGCATACTTGTCACCTGGTTCCAGGTGATTGAAGCCCTGGATCTGCTCCCCTGCTTTCTTTGGCGAGACCAGCACGACCGTCACGCCCTGCGCTTCGAGGAACTGGCGCGGCTTGGTGTATTCGACTTGCTCGACGCCGTCGGTCATCAGGACGGCGACACGGCGCCCGTCGAGGGATTGGGTTGCGGCTGGTTCGAGATGATCTGCCGGCTGCATGTTTTCTGGCTGTTGCATGGTGCCTCCTGGTCGATGGTGTGTTGATTCGTTGACATCGATTGTAGGCTCCCGGGCACATGTGTGGCGCGCGTATGCCATCAGGAATCGAATGTGTCAGCCGAGCAGGTAGCACATATCGTCACGGTCGCTCGCCGCGTCGCGCGTGCAGAGGAAGTCATCCAGCCCCAGCCGGGTAGGACCGCCCAGGCGGACGCCGTGAATCGCCTCGCGCTGCAGCACGACCTGCAGTTCGCGATACGGCACGTCAATCGCAAAGCGCGCCAGCAAGGCGGCCAGCGCGCGGCTGCCCTCCTGGCCCGGCAGGAAGCGCGCGAACTGCCGGGCGTTCACCGGACCCAGGCGGAGCCGGATGCCGAGTTCGGGCCGCAGCAGCCGCGCTCCTGCGGTAGCGCCCGCGCCCAGCACGCAATTGCCCTGGGCCAGCCGGGTGCGCTGGTCCGGTTCGAGGATGTCCCAGCGTTCGGTAAATTGCTCGACACGCACTGCGACACCGAAGCGGGCTCCGAGTACGCCCGCGATCAGGTCGGCACTGACCACCCGGCTGCGCAGGGCCGCGGCAAACCGGGCCAGCGCAACGGGATCGTCGTCACTCGGGCCAGTGCTCCCCGGCGCCACGCCGGCCAGCGCCAGCAGCAGCGACTGAAAACGGTCACTGCCCGCCACGAGGGGTTCCCGCACGCGGTACTTGCACCAGGCGCGATAGAACAGCGCCACCTGACGGCTGGAAAACAGATCGAGAAAGGCGCGTGGCCCGGCGTCGCGGTTGGTCAGTTCCCAGGCAGCGAACCGTTCCGTGTAGTGCAGCGGCAAGGCGCCCATCATGCCGAGCAGGCCCATCATCGCGGGCGTGACAGTGATCGCCGGCATGCCCGCAGTAACTGGGTCGATGGCTTCAATTTCGCTGGGCGGAAAGCCCAACCTGACACTGTTACGAAAGCGGATCACGTCCCCAAGCGCCTGCTCGGGGCCAATCCCCTGCCGGCCCAGCCAGCGCAGCAGCAGGCGCACCGCCTGGAAGAATTCGTAGCGCTGCGGGTGCGCCAGCAGGTCGGCAATCACCGGCTACACCAGCGTCAGGTTGCCGCTGCGCGGTTCACAGCGCAGCAATTCCTTGTTGCTCTGGCCAGAGATCAACACCAGTCGCGTGAAACTGTTCAGGTGAACATACAGCCCCAGAAAGCGGCTGACCACCTGCGCAAAGACGAACAGGCTGCTGCCGGCAAACGCTTCTTCGTCCAGCGTCAGCCGCACCTCGGTGCCGTGCACGAGCGTGGCGCCGTGCCGGTTGCGCAGCCAGGCCGTGGCCGGAAAGGTGGTCAACCCACGCAGGCCGGCGATCTGGCGCTGTGAGCTGGCCGAGTGCGCCAGATCGTACAGCGCCAGCGTGTCGCGGAAGGTGTCGAGCTGGGCCAGCGAGCGGTGATTCAGCGCCAGCTGGGCCACGAGGCGCCAGCCCGTGCCATCGCGGTTGCCGAACTGCAGCGGCGCCGACGGTTTGCGCAACAGGCGGATGGGCACGCCACCCGTCGCCGTTTCGCTGGCCAGGTCGCCGCCCGGTGCGCCGATGCCCACGGCGCAGGCCGCCAGGCCGTTGCTGCAGGTCAGGTCGATCGAGGCGATGCTTGTGTCGAGTCCAGCCAGCGCACCGTCATCGTCGCTGAAGCCGATCTGCATGCGGTGCCGGCGATCGCCCCCGTCGTCGCTGCGGGCGTACCAGTAGCGCTGGCCTTCGCCGGCGTCGCCATGGCGCAGGTCGTAACAGGGATGCGCGGCAACGGCGCGCGTCTTGCCGTCGCGCGTCGTCAGCAGTTGCACCGCGTCGATGCTGACCACCTCGACATGGTCTTCGTGCCGGCTCGGGACCACGTCGTACATCGCCGAACGGTGCGTGATGCGCACCGGCGCAGCGGCTTGCCGGAACAGGTTCACGACCGGCGCGCAGCCTGCGATCACATGCTCGCCCGACAGCGCGCGCAGGACGCGGGCTGGGCTCGAGGCGACGTGGACGCCGGCCAGCAGCATGTGCAGCGTGAAACGACGTGCGCCGACGGGGAACATCGGCGCCAGCGCCGCCAGGTCGACATCCAGGAAGTGGAACTTGTCGGGGAAGGCAAAGTATTCCGTCAGCAACCGGTAGGCGGGATGGGCATGCGCCGGCTCAGGCACCAAGGCTTCGTCAGCCTCCAGGCCGCCAAGCGACAAGGCGGGGCGATCCAGGCGGCGCCAGCGCTCCTGCCCTTCCGTCTCGACCCACGTTTCCAGCGTGTGCATGCACAGGCTGTCGATCAGTGCGGCCGTCAACAGCGCGTCGCCGGCGACGTGCAGCCGCAGGCGGCCCAGGCCGAGGCCGGGCAAGAGCCGGCATGGCATCGCGCTGTCCAACGTGATGCTGATGCGCGCGCTGGCGCCTGCCGGCAGCCGGATCCGTGGCGGCACATGTGCCACCGGCGAAAACCAGGCGCGCGCCACCGTCACGGGCGCCAGCGCCAGGCTGGCCGTCGTGCGGAACCGGCATGGCGCGCCGCCCGCGGCCAGCGATGTCATTTCGGTGCCGCGCGGCACCACATGCACGTGACCAGGCGCGGCCGGGTGCGCCTGGCGGTCACGGTCGCGGTCGGCAACATGCACGATCGAGCAGCTCGGGATGCCGTGCAAAAAGTGCGGATACAGGCTGGCCAGCAGCGCCCCGGTCAGCTCCGGATAATCGTCGTCGAGCTTTTTTGCTGTGCGCGCATTGAGCAGCGCGCAGGCCTGGATCAGGCGGCGGATATGCGGATCCTCGCTGCCTTCGGCGCCCAGGCCCAGCTCGGCGGCCAGGCGCGGATACTGGTGGGAAAACTCGCGACCGACCGTGTTCAGGTACACCAGCTCGCGCTCGTAGTAAGGCAGCAGTTCGTTCATTGCAGTCTCCTCAGGCTGACATGCTACGGTCGATCAGATCGCGCGCCGTGGCGTTGCGCAGGCGCAGTAACCACGCACCGATCGACCGCAGGCCGTGGTACGTGGACAGTGCCGCTTTCCCCGGTCTTGACAATAAGTCAGTAAAATCATGGGTTCCCTAAGCCAAGCCCGCATCATGACTACCTCCGCCACACCGATCCGTACCGAAATCCTTACCCTGTGGCGCCTGTCGTGGCCGGTGCTGGTCGGCCAGCTGGCCACTGTCGGGATGGGCGTGGTCGATGTCGCCATGACCGGGCACGTCAGCGCCGAAGAGCTGGCAGCGGTGTCGCTCGGCACCGCCGTGTGGTCGATCGTGCTGGTGACCGTGATGGGCACGATGATGGCGATCAACACCGTCGTCGCGCACGAAATGGGCGCCGCGCGGCACGATCAGGTGCCTCACTCGGTGCGCCAGGCAATGTGGAAAGGGCTATTGGTCGGCACGGTAGCGATGCTGTTTGCCAACCTGTGCACGCTGCTGTTCGACCATGTCGGCCTCGATGCCCATGTGGCTGCACGCGCGTCGCTCGTCGTGCACGTGATCAGCGTCGGCTTGCCGGCGTTTGGCGTCTACCGCGCGCTGTACGGGTATACGACCAGCATCAACCAGACCAAGCCGATCATGTGGATCGCCATTTTCGGCCTGCTCTACAACACCTTGGTGAGCTGGCTGCTCGTGTTTGGCGAGCTGGGCTTTCCGCGCCTGGGCGCGGTCGGCTGCGCCATTGCCACGGCCAGCGGCATGTGGCTGATGCTGGGCGTAATGCTGTGGTGGGTGCGACGCTCGCCCGCCTACCGCATGACCTACCCGTTCGACCGCTTCGAAGGCCCGGATGCAAAGGCCATCAGCAGCATGCTGCGCCTGGGCCTGCCGATCGGTGTGACCTATTTCGCCGAGGTCAGCGCCTTCGGCCTGATCAGTCTGCTGGTGGCGCGTTACGGCGTCGTGCAAGTCTCGGCGCACCAGATCGCGCTCAATTTTGCCTCGCTCGTGTTCATGCTGCCGCTCAGTTTCGCCATTGGCATGCTCACCCGCGTCGGCCAGGCGATGGGCGAAGGCGACCCGGTGCGCGCCCGCTTCGTCGGCTGGGTCGGGGTGGGCATGTCGCTGACCATCGGCGCGCTGGCGGCGCTGTTCATCGCCATCTTCCGCTGGGAAATTGCGGCGGCCTACACGTCCGATCCGGCCGTGCAGCAGGTGACGGCGCACCTGTTGCTGTTTGCCGCACTGTTCCAGTTGTCGGACGCGACCCAGGTGGCCACCGCCTCGGCCATCCGCGGCTACCAGGTAACGCGCCCGCCGATGGTGATCCAGCTGGTCTCGTTCTGGGGCTTGTCGCTGCCACTCGGTTGCGTGCTGGGCCTGGCACCACAATGGTTCCCGTGGACACCCGCGGCGCCAATGGAAGCCACCGGCTTCTGGATCGGCCTCGTGTTTGCGTTGACGGTCGCGGCGGTACTGCTGACCTGGCAATTCGAGAAGCTCGCGCGCCAGCGCATTCGCGAGGGTGTGGCGAAACCGTTGGCATCCTAGTTTTTATGACATGTCATTACAGCGCTGGCAGGCTGACTCTGGTATCGTCTCGCGGTTGCTGTCAATTAAACATCCACCAGAGAAACTATGCGCCCTCTCCTTGTCCTCCTGGCCGCTCTCACGGCCGTTCCTGCCATGGCTGAACGTCTGACCCTCGATCGTATTTATGGCGATGCCTCACTGGCCGGCGCCAGCGTGCGCAACCTGCGCGTGTCGCCGGACGGTGAACGCGTCACCTTCCTGCGCCCGCGCGCCGACGACCAGTACCGTCTCGATCTGTGGGAATACAACACCAAGAGCAAGGCCACGCAGCGCCTGGTGGACTCGAAGCAACTGGTGCCGACCGAGACCTTGTCGCTCGAAGAAAAAGCACGCCGCGAGCGCGCCCGCACTGCGGGCCTGTCGGGCATCCTGAATTACTTCTGGTCGCCGGACGGCAAGCAGTTGCTGGTGCCGGTCGGTGGTGACCTGTACCTCGTCGATGCGGCCAAACCAGAGAACGCACGCAAGGTCGCCTCGGGCAGCGTGACCGATCCGAAAATCTCGCCGCGCGGCCGCTATGTCTCGTTCGTGCGCAACCAGAACCTGGTCGTGATCGACCTGAAAAGCGGCGCCGAGCGCCAGCTGACCACCGATGGCAAGGGCACCGTGCACAACGGCGCGGCCGAGTTCATCGCGCAGGAAGAAATGAGCCAGACCACCGGCTACTACTGGGCGCCGGACGATTCGGCCATTGCCTACCGCCGCTACGATGAAGCGCCGGTGCCGGTCGTGCGTCGCTTCGAGATCTTTGCCGATCGCACCGAAGTGATCGACCAGCACTACCCGGCCGCGGGCGATCCGAACGTGCTGATCGACCTGATGCTGGTCGACCCGGCCACGGGCGTGCAGCGCAAGATCGATCTGGGCGCGGACAAGGACATCTATCTGGTGCGGGCCGATTTCAGCGCCGATGCGAAGACGCTCGTGTTCCAGCGTCAGACGCGCGACCAGAAGCGCCTGGACCTGGTGGCCGTCGATGTCGGCTCGCTCGCGCAGCGCCCGCTGTTCTCGGAAAACTCCAAGACCTGGGTCAGCATTCACAACGACCTGCGCTTCCTGAAAAACCGCAAGGCCTTCATCTGGGCCTCGGAGCGCAGCGGCTACAACCACCTGTACCTGTACGACCTGGACGGCAAGCTGCTGCACCCGATCTCGCGCGGCGCTTGGGGCGTGGACGATGTGCTGGCGGTCGATGAAGGCGCCGGCAAGGTGTATGTGTCGTCGAACCGCGACGCCGTGATCGACAAGCAGACCTATGCGCTTGCGCTGGACGGCAGCAGCGCCGACAAGCCGGCCCGCATCACCCAGGGCGACGGCTGGCACGACGCCGCCTTTGCCGGCAATGGCAAATTGTTCGTCGACACCTATTCGAACCCGCGCACGCCACCGCAAGTGTCGATCCGCCGCGCCGATGGCGCGATGGTCGAGTGGATCGAAAAGAACGAGCTCAATGCCAATCACCCGTACACGCGCCACATGGCCGACCACCTGGCCACCGAATACGGCACGATGAAGGCCAACGATGGCCAGACGCTGCACTATTCGATCATCAAGCCGGCCAATTTCGATGCGACCAAACGCTATCCGGTGTTCCTGTTCACCTATGGCGGCCCGCACTCGCAGCGCGTGACCCGCGCCTGGGGCAATTACTTTGACCAGTACATGGCGCAGCAGGGCTTTGTCGTGTTCCGCCTCGATAACCGTGGCTCGGGCCGTCGCGAGCGCGCCTTTACCGACGTGCTGTACAACAATCTGGGCAAGCACGAAGTCGAAGATCAGGTGACCGGCATCGACTGGCTGGCCAAGCAGAGCTTTGTCGACCCAAAGCGCATCGGCGTGTTCGGCTGGAGCTATGGCGGTTTCATGACGCTGCGCCTGCTGTCGGCAGCATCGGACAAGATCGCGATGGGCGTGTCGGTGGCGCCGGTGACCGACTGGTCGCTGTACGACACCCACTACACCGAACAGTTCGTTGGCGCGACGCCGAAGGGCGATCCGGAAGCCTATAAACGCAGCGGCGTGTTTGCCCACCTGGATGGCATGAAGTCGCCATTGCTGCTGGTGCATGGCATGGCCGATGACAATGTGCTGTTCTCGAACACGACGCTCCTGATCGACGAACTGGTCAAGCGTAACGTACAGTTCGACCTGATGACGTATCCGGGCGCCAAGCACGGCATCTCGGGCCGCACCAGCCAGCGCCACGTGTATGGCCTGATCGAAGCGTATTTCAAGCGCCATCTGGCCGAAAAGCCGGCAAAATAAGCCAGCTGCGCCAGACGTAAAAAAGCCGCATCGGAAACGATGCGGCTTTTTCTTCGTCCATTCACCTGCCGCAATCTGCGGCTGGTGAGGGAGTCCGTATTATGGACGTGGACGGTTTGCGCGGTCAGCTGCGTCTTCGGCTGCTTCGCGGACGTCGCCAGCTGCGTTCTGGACTTTGCCTTCAACCTGGTTTGCCAGACCTTTGGCCTGCTGTTCCTTGCTGTCCACCAGCTTGCCGGCGCCTTCTTGGATTTTGCCGCCAACTTCTTTCAGTTTGCCTTCGACTTGGTCTTTATTCATGGTGATCTCCTTTGGTTGGCATGGCCGGTTGGCGATGCGATGAGTACAGATTAACGGAATGTATCCAGCTCTTCTGTTAGCGCACGCACATAACCGGCATGTCGAATTGCGCGCCGTCTTGCCATTGGGAATGCTATTGTTTTAACAACACCTTCAACGTACGATCAAGACATCACCATGAATCCCCATACGCCCCCTTCCTCTGACGCCCAAGTGCCAGAGACACCCCTCACCCAGCGCAAACTCGCGCGCCGCGTCACGCTGGTCAACGGTATCGGCGTCCTGTTCATCCTGGGCCTGGCTGCCGTCGTGCTTGCCGCCGACGCCCTGCTGCTGATCTTTGCCTGCATCCTGTTTTCGATCCTGCTCTATAAACTGAGCGCGCTGCTGCATCAGCGCACCGGCATCAAGCGCAACATCGCCCTCGTCATCGTCGTGCTGCTGCTCACCGCCATCTTCGGCCTGGGTGGGTGGGCGATGGCGCCGCAGATTTCCGAACAGTCAGGTCAGCTGGCCAAGGAGATCCCTGCCGCAGTCGAGCGCCTGCAAGCCGAAGTTGCGCAACATCCTCTGCTCAAGCGCGTGGTAGCCGAGCTGCCACCACCGGAAGACATCGTCAAGCAGATGGGTTCGCTCGTGCCGAATGCCGGCCTGTTCTTCAGTGGCATCATTGGCGCGCTGGGCAATATTGTCATCATCATTTTCGTGGGCATTTATTTTGCTGCGTCACCTGGCGTATATACCGGTGGCTTCATCCGCCTCGTGCCGCAACAGAAGCGTGGCCGCGCACGGGAGGTCATGCAGGAGATGGGCGACAACCTGTCGAGCTGGCTGCTGGGCAAGGCCGTGTCGATGCTGATCGTCGGCGTCACGACGGCGATCGGCCTGAGTCTGCTCGGTGTGCCGCTGGCGCTGATCCTGGGCGTGATTGCGGGCCTGCTCGACTTCATTCCGTACCTGGGCCCGATCATGGCGGGCATTCCGGCGGTCTTGCTGGCGCTGTCGATCAGCCCGGACCTGGCGTTGTATGCGCTGCTGCTGTTCGCAGCGATCAATATGCTCGAAGGCTATGTGCTGCAGCCGATGATCGAAGCGAAAGCCATCGAATTGCCGCCGGCCCTCGTGATCGTGATGCAGCTGATCTTCGGCACGCTGTTCGGCTTTGCCGGCGTGGCGCTGGCCACGCCACTGGCGGCCGTGCTGTCGGTGCTGGTCAAGATGCTGTATATCGAAGACATACTGGGAGATAGATCCGGCGATAGACCCGGGGACAAACGCGGGGACAAACACGGGGACAGATCCGCACAAGCGTCCTGATAACAACAAAGCCGCGCAATGCGCGGCTTTGTCGATCATGCTGCTGAAGTGATTCAGCAAACGTGCGTCAGCGGTTGCCTTTTGCAATTTCCTTGACGTCGCCAACTTTCTTCTGAGCTTTGCCTTCAGCCTGGTTCGACAGGCCTTCGCTCTGCTGCTGGCGGCTGCCGACGGCTTCGCCGACCTTCTCCTGCACCTTGCCGGCAACTTCTTTCGTCTTGCCCTTGACTTGATCCTTGTTCATTGCAATCTCCTTGCCCGTGACGTGGATGAGGCTTCACAGTAGGAGCAAGTGAGAGTCAGTTCTGTACGGCGTTTAACAAACAGGCTTGCGCCAGACGCTCGCCAGCCACGGTTGCTGATCGCGCGGCAAACCGGGCGGCCGGTAATAGTGGTGCAGAGCGACGAAGCCCGCTGCCAGCATGAAACGCTCCCAACTCTCGTAGTCATGGTAGCTGCCATAGCGGTCACCGTTCCAGCCTTCCTGATTCTGGCCGCGCGGATTCGAGGTAAACAGCACCCCGCCCGGCTTAAGCGTGCCGAACAATTGATCGAGCGTATGCGGCAACGCCGCGCTCGGGACATGGAACAGCACCGCGTTGGCAAACACGCCATCGAACAGCGCCGGCGGCAAGTCGAGGTGCAGGAAATCCTGCTGCCACACGTCGCAACCACTGTACTGCCGCGCCATCGCGACAAACCGTTCGCTGCCATCCACGCCGATCGCGCGATGGCCGAGGCCGCTGAAGGTCTTGAGGTCGCGCCCCGGCCCGCAACCCAGGTCGAGAATCGTGTGCGGCGCTGGCGTTGCGATCGCGCCCAGCAGCGCATCAATGTTTTGACTTACGTCATGGTCGATTGTGCCGTTAAAGAAATCCTCGGCATGCTCGTTGTAGTGTTGAAGCGTAGTGCGGGAAATGTCGTCATGGTTCATGCGCATAGTATGCCAGCGGCGGCACCGCTTGCGGTAGACGCCTCGGCGCAAAATAATTTGAAGATATTTTCTCGATCACCCTAAAGTTTCGATAAGCTCAGCCGTAAATGATTCAGACAACCGGGAATCCGGCCTGACAATCAATGCTCTGGTGCCACTATGAACGCAAACGATGTCCTTGCGATATACGAAAACCTCGCTGGCCTGACAGGTCAGATGAGCCATGCCGCCAAGGCAGGCGACTGGCACGAGTTTGCACAATTGAATATGGAAGCCCGGGCTCAGGCAGCCCCGGCAGTAGCCGGCCTGCCGGCACTGGCGGGCGCCAAGCGCCTGAGCAAGGTCGACCTGTTGAAGCAATTGATGGCCAACGATCGCGCCATCCGTGACGTGACCGATCCATGGGACGACCAGGTCGATCGCGCACTGCAAGCACACTAAGTTGCCATTGAATCGTTGATCAAAGCACCTGCGGGTGCTTTTTTTGCGTCCCGATGCACCACATTGCAAACGCCAGGGCAACAAAAAAGCGCCCATCGGGCGCTTTGGTGACCATCGAGCTGGGAGCTGGACGGCGAATTCTGTGAGAGGACGAACCCCAGCTATCTGCTGGCGTCGCCTCGTGCCGGTTGCTGCCGGCGTCCGTTGCCACTGTAGGCAAGCAGACTGCTTCCAGACACAGGCGTTTCCTCAACGGTCGTCTGCTTGCCGCGCCACCTATCGTTGGTGACTGCGCCAGACCCTGTGCTGTCTGTGATCTCGTCGATCACAAGGCCATTATAGCGCAGAATCAAAGTTGTGTAGACATTTCCTTGTGCGACTCATCCAGCTGTGGTTCGACCGGTGCCGGCGCCTTGTTCTTGCGGGCGAAACGCTGGCGCAGACGCGCCATCAGCGAGGCGCGCGGCATGGGCTGAATCATCGGTCCTGCCCGTTTGCGGCGCCGCAGAACGACCAGCACGCCACCCGCGAGCCCCAGCACGGCGAGCACCGCGCCGGCGATCCAGCCCCAGGGCGTGGACGCTTCCGGTTCCGGCGCAGGCCGCTTGCGGGATGGCCTTGGCGTCGCCGGCTTCGCCACCTTGTCCTGGACAACGGCGGACGGGTTGGTGCCCAGCGCCACTTGCAACACCCTTACCTTGTCTTCCAGCGTGCCAATCTGCTCACGCAGCAAGGCATTCTTGACATCGAGCGCGGCGCACACCAACGCACTGTCGGCGGAAGACGGCGCGCAGGTTGCGGCAGGCGCGGCGGCAGGTGCAGGTGCAGATACCGGCAGCGGCTTCGGCAATGAGGTTGACGCTTGCGTGGCTGCGGCCGGTTCCGGTTCCGGTGCTGGCGCCGCCTTCGCCATGGTCAGCGGCTTGGGTGGCTTCGGTGGCTTGGGCGGCTTTACCGGCGTGGGCTTGACCACGGCGATCGGCCTGGACGCCGCAACGGGTGCAACAGGCAGGACGGCCACGACCGGCACCGCCGCTGGCACTGGCGCTGGCACCGCAACGGGCAGCGGAACGGCTGGCACCGGCGGATTCGGATTGGGCGCAATGAAAAGCGTCACGAGACGCACATCGCGCTCGCCCCCATCGGCCAGTTCCAGATACAGATGCAGGCGGCTTGATTCAACCGGCGCCGCCGACGTCACGCGCAGGAACTGACGGCCATCGCGCTGGCTCACACGCATGGCCAGCGTCGCCAGCACGGTCGGCATGCCGATGTTCGCGCCCCGGTACACGTCGGGGCGCGCCAGGCGTGCCTGGACCGGGGTCGCGGGCGACGCGAGCGCGGTCAGCTCGAGTTCCAGCGCCAGCGGCTGGCCGATATACGAACTGATGCGCGGCTCGCCAAGCTCGGCCGCGCCGACGCCGCAAGAGAGCAAAACACACGTGATAAATACAGGGAGGCGGCTGGCCATAGCAACTAACAAGAGTGAAGCCCAAGCGTCATTAACGGACATTGGGATAAACTCTTTAATCCCAGCCTCTTGCATATCAGGACATGTCCATGGAAAACAGGATTGAGAAAGACAGCTTTGGTCCCATCGAAGTGCCACAAAACAATTTGTGGGGTGCGCAAACCCAGCGTTCGCTTCACCACTTCCACATCTCGACCGAACGCATGGCGCCCGAGCTCGTCGCCGCCCTCGCCCAGGTCAAGCGCGCCGCGGCCGCCGTCAACCGCTCGCTGGGCAAGCTGCCAGCCGACAAGGCCGACGCCATCATCCGCGCCGCCGATGAAGTGCTCGACGGGCGCCACCCCGGCGAATTTCCGCTGGCCGTGTGGCAGACCGGTTCGGGCACGCAAAGCAATATGAACATGAACGAAGTGCTGGCCAACCGCGGCTCCGAGCTGCTCGGCGGCGAGCGCGGCGAAGCACGCCTGCTGCACCCGAACGACCACGTTAACATGGGCCAGTCGTCCAACGACATCTTCCCTACCGCAATGCACGTGGCCGCCGCCTGGGCGCTGGCCAAGGAAGTCCTGCCTGCGCTGGCGCAGTTGCGCGGCACGCTGGTGCGCAAGTCGCGCGATTTCGAGCCGATCGTCAAGATCGGCCGCACCCACCTGCAGGATGCGACGCCGCTGACGCTGGGCCAGGAATTTTCCGGCTACGTCGCCCAGCTCGAATTCGCCGAAAGCGCGCTCAAGTCTACCCTGTCGGGCCTGCTGCAACTGGCAGCCGGTGGCACCGCCGTGGGCACGGGCCTGAATGCGCACCCCGATTTCGCGCCGCGTATTGCGGCCGAACTCGGTTCGCGCACCGGCCTGTCGTTCAAGTCGGCGCCCAACAAATTCATGGCGCTGGCCGGGCATGACGCGATGGTCTCGGCCCATGGCGCGTTCAAGCTGCTGGCCACGGCGCTGATGAAAATCGCCAACGACATCCGTTGGATGGCCTCTGGCCCGCGCTCGGGCCTGGGCGAAATCACGATCCCCGAAAACGAACCGGGCAGCTCGATCATGCCCGGCAAGGTCAATCCGACCCAGTGCGAAGCGTTGACGATGCTTTGCTGCCAGGTGTTCGGCAACGATGTCGCGATCACGATCGGCGGCTCACAGGGCAATTTCGAGCTCAATGTGTTCAAGCCGATGATCGCGCATAACTTCCTGCAAAGTGCACGCCTGCTGGCTGACGGCATGCGCTCGTTCGATACGCATTGCGCCCAGGGGATCGAGCCGAACCTGGTCCGGATCGGCGAACTGATGGAAAAATCGCTGATGCTGGTGACCGCACTGGCGCCGCACATCGGGTATGATCGCGCCGCGCAGATTGCCAAGACCGCATCGAAGGAAGGCCTGACCCTGCGCCAGGCAGCCCTGCAGAGCGGCTTTGTCGACGATCAGCAGTTTGACCAGTGGATCGTGCCGATCGATATGACGCGGCCCGATCCGGTCGAGTAAACATCCAGTACCCGGGCGGCCTCGTAACGATCAGGCCGCCTTTTTATTCCCGAGGAAAGAATGCAGAAAATCGAATTTGAGTTGACATCGGAATTTGTCGAAGTCAACCAGTTGCTCAAGCTGGCCTGCCTGGTCGACAGCGGCGGTGCCGGCAAGAACCTGGTCGCCAGCGGCGTGGTAAAGGTCGACGGCAAGCAGGAATTGCGCAAGACCGCCAAGATCCGTACCGGTCAGATCGTGACGTTGGGCGACGTCGAAATCACTGTCCGCTAAAAAATAGACAGAAAGACAGCTTGTTATGTTTGCGGCTTAACAAACAGAACCGGGCTTCATTGTTTATATTTTAAGACGTTAATCAACGGCTTATAGGTGAAATCGATGGAAACCCCGGAAACCCGCGTCCAGTCGCAAGAGCAACTTATCGGTGATCTGCGCCTCGTGATCGAAAACGCGGAAGAGCTGCTCAAGAATACGGATCAATATTCGAGCGAGTTGTATCAGAGTGCACGAACGAAACTGTCACTGGCCCTTGAAGCGGCCAATGAAGAGCTGTCCCGTTTCGAAGACGCGCAGCTCGAACGCATGATGGCCGCGACCCGCATGGCCAACGAACAGTTCGCAGACCGCTCGGGCGAATCGCGCATCCTGCGCGCGTTTCACTAAGCGTTTCACTAAGCTGTTCACTTAGCTGTTCAATAAGCTGTTCACTAAGCTGCAATGACGACAACCCGGCATCGCGCCGGGTTCTTCACGCCTTTGTGTTGATCGAATTGCCCAGGTGCGCCGGCAGGTTCTGTGCCTGAGGAAGCGATGCGATCATTTGCGCCGCCGACGAGGCTTCGATGTCCATGGCACGCTTGAGCATCGTCATGCCCACTTCCTGACGGATACCGGTCTCAGCCATGCTGGTCGACAGCTTGGCAATATTCGTGACGTCCATATACTTCTCCAGAAAAAGACTCGTCAGTCTTTAACGGCGCCGCCAACCATAACTTGAGGGTCGGCGCCCGACCAGGTGCCGATCCAGTCCAGCACCGCGTTAATGTCGTTCAGGTCGAGCCAGGCCACGCCAGCGCGCAGTTCAAAGGGGCGCTGTGCGTCCGAGACCACCGCAACGATCGCTGCATCGTCGGTGTACAGGGCCGGCTTGCCCAGCGCCGGCCGGTGCACTTCCAGCTTCGGCAGCGTCTCCCACTTGTAGCCTTCCACCAGCGTCAGGTCGGCTGGCGACAGGCGCGCCAGCAGCTCGGCCAGCGGCGGCTCGGGCGCGGCGCGCAGTTCACGCATGATGGCGATCCGGTACGGCGACGCGATCATCACCTCGGCCGCGCCAGCCAGGCGCAGGCGCGCACTGTCCTTGCGCGGCGGCTCGAGCTCGATATCGTGGTGGCTGTGCTTGACAATATTGACGCGCAGGCCGGCGCCGGACAGGCCCGCAACCAGATGCTCGAGCAGCGTCGTCTTCCCGCTGCCGGACCAGCCGACCACCGCCAGGACGGGCCCGGTCGCGCCGTGATCTGGCAACTCAGTACGGCGCACGGTAGCGGGTTCCACGGTAGTTCATCACGGCGGCCTTGGGCGTCAGGCGTTCGAGCACGAGGCCAGGCGCGACTTCCTCGCCTTCGCGGCGCAGCATCTTGTCGACCAGCAGCAGACTTTCGCCAGGCGTCGGTGAATAGATGTAGCCGCCAAAGACCAGCTTCGGGATCTCACGCTGGAGCGCATCCGGCAATTGCTGCAGGGTGCGTAATGGTTCGTCGCCGCCTGGCTGCGCGGTCACGGTGGCAGGTGCCGGCGCGGCCTCGCGCGGCGGCGTTGACGGCGGCGCGGCCGGCGTTGGTGCCGGCTTCGTGCGCACCGGGCGGGCTTCGGCCACCGGTGCAGGTGCAGGCTGCACAACCGGGGCGGGTGCGGATAGGACAACAGCGGCCGGCGCAGGCGTGGCCACAGGTGCCGCCACTTGCGCGGTCACCGGCGCAGCTGTCGGTGCAGCTGTCGGTGCAGTCGTCGGTGCAGTCGTCGGCGCAACGGCGGGCGCAACCATGGGGGGCGTCACGGCTGCCAGCCGCACCGGTGGCTCGCCCGCAAGGCGTGGCCACAGCAGCGCCACCGCCGCCACGACCACGACCAGGCCCGCGCCAAGCGCCAGGTAGCGCCGCTGCGCGCCCTGACCTGCGCGCGGCGCTGCATATGACGGCGCCGGTGCGTGGATCGTCGGGGCGTTGCCCAGCTGGCGTTCGGCTTGCGCCTTCTTGAGTGCTTCGAGGATGTACGACATATCAGGTTCCCGTCCCGCCAGCGGTCAGCAAACGGGGTTCGACCACGTTCGACAACTGGTTCAGACGCATATAAGTGCGCGGTCCGGCCACGCCATCGGCCTTCAGGTCTTGCGCGGCCTGGAAGGCGCGCAGCCACTCCCTGGTGCGCGCATCGAGCGGCGCATCGAGCGCCGGCGCGGTTTCTTTGTGCAGGCCTGCAAGTCGTTGCGCGATCCAGTCGACGTCCGGCCCGCGGTCTCCCTGGCCGACGACATCGCGAAACGCCGCCGGCATGCGCCAGAAGGTGGTGAATTCGCCGCCGAAACGCGCGACGAAATCAGCGATATCAACCCGCTCGCGCCGGTCGCCGTGCGCCAGCGTGACGCTGCGCTCGTCCATCGCGACCAGCACCGCATGGCCGGTGCGCGGGCCGTCGTGCAGCGTGACCACGGCCGGGCGGTCGAGCAGGCGCAGTTCGTACAGGCCGCCCCGCCCTGCATGGCAGCGCAGATTGGCGCGCAGTGCGGCCTCGCAGGTGGCCTTCGGGTCGGCGCCGGCCAGGCCGGCAAACGACGGCCCCCAGAATGCCGCCAATGCACTCAGCGCTGCGGTCTCGCTTTCAAGCGTCGGCAGTGGCGCGCCCGGTGCCGCAGCGGTTGCGGTTGCGGTTGCGGCTACGGATGCAGCGACCGGTATGGCTGCCGGCTTCGACCTGGTCGACGTCACGGGTGCCGGCTTGACCGCGATGGCACCGGCGACGGCCGGCGCCGCCACATGCTGCGGCAGCATCTGCCATGCGGCCGCGCCCAGTGCCACGCAGGCCAGCGCGCCGCCAGCGAGCAGCGGCCAGCGGCGCGGCGCACGACGCGCGGCCGGATCGTCAGCGAAAACTTCGGCAGCCGCCCGGCGCACAATGGCGCGCGTGACCTGTGGACTGTTTTCCACGTAGGCGCCCAGCAGCGCGCGATCGCACAGCAGGTTGATCCGGCGCGGCACGCCATGCGCCAGGCGGTGCACCAGTGGCGTCAGTGCAGGCGGGAACGGCGTCCCGACTGCGCCGGCAACAGCCAGCCGGTGCGCGATATACGCGCCCGTCTCGGCTTCGCCCAGTGGCCCAAGGTGGTAGCGCGCGATCACGCGCTGGGCCAGTTGTTCGAGTTCGGGGCGCGCGAGCATCGTGCGCAGTTCGGGTTGGCCGATCAGGATGATCTGCAGCAGCTTGCGCTCGCTGGTCTCGAGATTGGTCAGCAGGCGCAGTTGCTCGAGCACGTCGCTCGACAGGTTCTGCGCCTCGTCGATCACCAGCACGTTGTTCAGTCCCTGCGCGTGCGAGGCCAGCAGGTAGCGGTTGATCGCATCCACGTACCCCTTCACGCCCGCGCCAGATGCCGCCGGCGCTACCTCGATATGCAGCTCGTCGCACACGGTCTGCAGCAGCTCCTGCGCCGTCAGGCGCGGATTGAAGATATAGGCAAGACGGCAGTTCGCTGGCACCTGCTCGATGAAGCAGCGGCAGACGGTGGTCTTGCCGGCGCCGATTTCGCCGGTCAGCAGCACGAAGCCACCGCCGCTGCCGATCCCGTACAACAGGTGCGCCAGCGCTTCGCGATGCCGTTCGCTCATGAACAGGTAGCGCGGATCGGGGGCGATCGAAAATGGCGAGTGCGAGAGCTGGAAATAGTGGTTGTACATGAATGACTAACGACCGCTTAGCGGCTTGAACTTGGCGCAGTATATTTTGCTTTTGTCGTTCGCGTAAGCGATCGTGCTGCCCGGGATCGACTTGCGCAACGGGTAGCGCGAGCCGTCGACCGCGCGAAACGGCGTACCTGCGGCGGCGCGCACCGACTTTTCCAGTTCATCGGGCTTGGCCTCGAGGATGGCCGCCACGAACACGACGGCGCTCGTGTCGTCACTGACCATGACTTGCTCGACGTTGGCGCCCCACAGCGACGCCTCGGTACGGAACCAGTAGGCCCCGCCCTCGCGCTTGTAGGCCGGGCCGAAGAATTCGGTGAGATAGGCGTGAAAGTAGGCGTTATCGAGCTGGCTGCGGCACAGCAGCGCGCTGCCGATCACCGGCCCGAAGGTCGATGGCGCCGCACCCGCCCCTGCTGCGGCGCAGGCCAGCACGAGGCCTGCGAGCAGCGACCGGCCGCGCGGCAGCATGGTGGTACAACGGACAACAACCGGGCGGATCATGGCGATTCTCTCCTTCAGCGGCGCCCATTATGCCACTGCGTGGCGCTGCGGCAGCCAAGTCCCGCCTCACCCCGGTATGCGCACCGCAGCCGCCGCTGGTTCTCTCGATGTCGCTGCAGCCATCGCCGCGTCCACTTCATCCGGCAAGGCCGCCGTACAGGAACTGCCCCGGTCTTTGCTGTCACTACGATACCAATTAAGATACCAATTTCAAGTACAGGCACCCTCCTTCGGTCGGTTCACCCGCAATAGCAGTATCTCGCTAACCAGTCAAAAACAATACCAATCAAATACCTGTTGACAGCATAGAATGCCCTGCCTATAGTGCGATGACCCTTTTCCCGGTAATGATTGCACACCATGATCGACTATCTCATTGGCGTTGACGGCGGCGGCACCAACACCCGCGTGCGCCTGGCCAGCCGCGACGGCGCCGCACTGGCCACCGGCAGCAGCGGCGCATCCGGCCTGCGTCACGGCATCGACAAGGCCTGGCGCGCAGTGCTTGCGGCCACCAGCCAGGCCTTCGCCGCGATCGGCATCGACACCATTCCCCTGAACGCCTGCGCGATCGGCCTGGGCATGGCCGGCGTGCACAATAAAGAGTGGGCAGCGGCCTTTCGCGCCGCCGATCCGGGCTTCGGCGCCATCATGCTCGACACCGATGGTTTCACGACACTGATGGGCGCCCATGGCGGGCGGCCCGGCGCGATCGTCGCCATCGGCACCGGCAGCGTCGGCGAAGCCCTGCGCCAGGATGGCACGCGCGTCGAAGTGGGCGGCTGGGGCTTTCCTGCCGGCGACGAGGCGGGCGGCGCCTGGATGGGCTTGCGCGCGATCGGCCACGTTCAGCAGGTGCTCGATGGCCGCACCGAAGGCGGCGCGCTTGCCGACGCCGTGATTGCCGCGTGCGGCGGCGCGCGCGATCCCATTCAGGTCTGGCTCGGCCACGCCACGCAGACCGACTACGCGGGCCTGGCGCGCTTCGTCGTGGCGCACGGTGACAGCGACCCCGTGGCCACCGGAATCCTGACACAGGCCGGCACGGAAGCGGCCCGCATCGCGCGCGCGCTCGACCCGTCGGGCAGCCTGCCGCTGTCGCTGTGCGGCGGCCTGGGTGACACGCTGCGCGCCTACCTGCCAACGGAGACGCTGGCACGCTGCACGGCGCCGCATGGCGACTCCGCCGCCGGCGCACTGCGCATGATCGAACTGCATCTGAAGGACAACACATGACCGACGAACGCATGACCGACGAACATACAACGAACGAACCGCGCCGTACCGTCAAAGGCAACATCCTCACCCCTGCCGGCTGGGTGCACGGCGCGCTGCGCTTCGGCGCGCGCATCGTTGGCATCGACGGCCGCCGGGTCGACCCGGCCAACAACGACGACGTGTATATCGTGCCGGGCTTTATCGACGTGCACGTGCACGGCGGCGCGGGCCGCGACATGATGGAGGGCGGCGACGCCCCGCACGTGATCGCCGCGCTGCACGCGAAGCACGGCACCACCAGCCTGCTCGCCACGACCATGACCGCGCCAGTCGAAGACATCGACCGGGCTTTGAGCGCCATCGGCGCGGCCTGCGCGGCGCGCGGCAAGGGCGAGGCGCGCATCCTGGGCGTGCACCTGGAAGGCCCGTACATCAACGCCGGCAAACTGGGCGCCCAGCCACCGTTCGCGCGCGAAGCGCATCTCGATGAAGTACGGCGCTTTCAGGCCCTGGCGCCGATGAAGCTAATCACCGTGGCGCCCGAGATCGATGGCCACATGGCCCTCGTGCGGCAATTGACGAAGGCCGGCATCCGGGTCCAGATCGGCCACACCAACGGCGATTACGACGTCGGCGTGGCCGCCCTTGCACACGGCGCGGCCGGCTTCACGCACCTGTTCAACGCCATGCCCGGCCTGCACCACCGCGATCCCGGCATGGTCGGCGCGGCGCTTGCGCACGCCGAATACGCCGAGATCATTCCCGACCTGCTGCACGTGCACCCGGGCGCGATCCGCACTGCCCTGCGCTGCATCCCCAAATTGTTTTGCGTGACCGATTCGACGGCGGCGGCGGGCATGCCCGATGGCGACTACATGCTGGGCCGCCAGGTGGTCCACAAATGCAAGGGCGGCGTGCGCCTGGCCGATGGCACGCTGGCCGGCAGTACGCTGACGATGGACCAGGCGCTGCGCAATCTGGTCGGCATGGGGCTGTCGATCGACGAGGCCAGCAAGCGCGTTTCGACCCACGCCGCCGACTATCTCGGCGAGACCCGGCGCGGCCGCCTGGTACCTGGCTGTCACGCCGACTTCGTGGTCCTGGACCGCGCCCTGAACATCAAAGCTGTCCATATCGAAGGAGAATGCCTGTGAATGCCATGCCCGCCACCCCTGACGGTTCCGAATCGCTGATGCTGCAAGAAGCGCTGTCGTCCGGCGACTGCATCGCCCACGCCCTGACGCAGGACGCCGACCGCTACGCCGCGCTGGGCGAACAGCTCCGTGCGACCCAGCTGCACAGCGCAGTCACGGTGGCGCGCGGCAGCTCCGATCATGCATCTGGCTATCTGGCCTACCTGATCATGTCGCGCATGGGTCGCCTGGTGACGTCGCTGCCAATGTCGCTCATCACGCTGTACAAGTCGCCGATCATCGCGCGCGACACGCTGGCCATCGCCATTTCGCAATCGGGCCAGAGTCCCGACGTGGTCGAACCGATGCGGTACTTCCGCGCCGGCGGCGCTGTCACCGTGGCACTGGTGAACGATGCCGGTTCGCCGCTGGCCGAAGCCGCCGAGTGGACCATGCCGCTGCATGCCGGCAAAGAGCAGAGCGTGGCCGCGACCAAGAGCTTCATCGCCAGCCTGGTGGCCGGCGCGCGCCTGGTCGCCGACTGGCAGAACGACCCCGAACTGAAGGACGGCATCGCCGCCCTGCCCGATGCGCTGCGCGCCGCCCGCAGTTTCGGCCAGGACGGCGACTGGCTGGCCGCCATCGACGTGCTGGCGCCGGCGCGCAACATCATGGTGGTGGGCCGCGGCATCAGTTTCCCGCTGGCGCTCGAAGCAGCGCTCAAGTTCAAGGAAACCTCGGCGCTGCAGGCCGAAGCGTTTTCGGGCGCCGAGATCAAGCATGGCCCGATGGCGCTGATCGAGGACGGCTATCCGCTGCTGATCTTCGCGACGCGCGGCCCGACCCAGGCCAGCCTGGTGGCGCTGGCCGACGACATGCGTGCACGGGGCGCGCGCGTGCTGCTCGCGGCGCCAGCCGATATCGCCAGCCGCGACCTGACGCTGCCCACCGCCGCCATCCCCGACCTCGATCCGATCGTCGCAGTGCAGGCGTTTTATACAATGGCGGCCCGGCTGTCGGCGGCGCGCGGCATGAATGCCGACCAGCCGCGCCACCTGAGCAAAGTCACCAAGACCAACTAACGCCCGAATCACGTCCGAATCTCGCCCATGAACGACTACCTCGACCTGGCCGGCCAACTGGTGATGGTGCGCCTGTTCGGCACCGAACTCGATGCCGAGACCGACGCCTTCCTGCGCACCTACCGCATTCGCGGCGCCTGCCTGTTCCGTCAGAACATGGTCGACGCGGCGCAGCTGACCCGCTTCACGGGCGCGCTGCGTGACGCGATCGGCCCGCAAGCCCTGATCGCCCTTGACCAGGAAGGCGGCGCCGTCGTGCGCTCGACCTGGGTGCCGGCCCCACCAAGCGCGATGGCGCTCGGGGCGGCCAATGATCCGGACCTGGCGCGCGAGGTCGGCGCAGCCGTGGCGCGCGCAGTGCGCTCGCTGGGCTTCAACTGGAACTTCGCGCCGGTGCTGGACCTGAACAACAACCCGCACAATCCGGTGATCGCGGAGCGCTCGTTCGGCGCCGATCCCGAGCAGGCGACGCGCATTGCGCTGGCCTGGATGGAAGGCAGCGAGCGCGAAGGCGTGGCCTGCTGCGTCAAGCACTTCCCCGGCCATGGCGACACGCACGTCGATTCGCACCGCGACCTGCCCTATGTGGACAAAGCGCGCGCCGACCTCGAACAATTCGAATTCGCCCCGTTCCGGATTGCGGCGCCCCACGCACCGGCCATGATGACGGCCCACATCGTCTATCCGGCGCTGGACCCCGTCAATCCGGCCACCATGTCGCATGCGATCCTGACCGGGGTACTGCGCGAGCAATTCGGCTACGACGGCGTGATCATCACCGACGGCATGGACATGCATGCGATCGCGCACCGCTACGGCGTCGGCCAGGCTGCCGTCAACGCGCTGGTGGCCGGCGCCGACATGGTGATGGCCATCGGCACACGTGCCACGCAAATCGAGACGGTGCAGGCGATCGCCGCCGCGATCCGCGACGACGTGCTGCCACTGGCCGCCGTGCAGGCGCGCCTGGCGCGCCTTGGCAAACTGGCCGACGCGCATCCGGCCGGCACGGTCACCTACGCGGCCGAACCGGATGACCGCGCTCTGATGGCGCGCGCCTGGCGCGCCGGCCTGACAGCACTGCGCTCGCCCCAGCGCCCGCCGCGTGGCGCACGTGTACGCCTGATCGCCCGCGCCGACGTGATCAGCGATGGCGTGTCCGAAGCCGGCGTACCGGCTGCCAGCATCGCGGCAGCGTTGTCACAGCTGTATGACGTCGATCTGGTGACCTTCGCCGACAGCGAGACCTTCGACTGGGGCGCGCTGCCGACCGACGGCCGTTTCACGATCCTGGCCTCGACCGCGCGCCGCCGCTACGGGCCGCAGGCCTGCGCCACCTGGCGCCCGGACCTGCACCTGGCGCTGTGGAACCCGTATCAGGCGCTCGACTTCCCCGGTCCCGCGCTGCTCACTTATGGCTTCGCGCCGCCCGCACTGGCCGCGACCGTGGCCTGGCTGGCCGGCGAGATCGACGCGCCAGGCGTCTGCCCGGTACCGGGTTTTGACGGGCCGTGACAACGGCAAAGTAACGCGATGTAACGACACGGGCACGGCGGCCCGTGCTGCGGCACAATTGCCAATCCAGAAAATGCTGGATGTATGGGACAATACTTTTTTGTCCGAGCTTGGCATTTTTGCTATATTGCAAAACGCACATTTCGTATATTTTTTGTCTAGATAGAAGGATAACCAATGTCCCAATTCCGTCTCGCCCGCCTCTGCCTGATGCTGGCCGCCGTCGGCCTGAGCTCCGCTGCCGTGATTCCTGCCGTCCACGCACAAGACAAGCCTGCCGCCGCCGCCGCTGCAGCGCCGAAGGACACCGTCCGTCCAGAGCTGTTCAAGCTGCTCGACCCGGCGCAGATCAAGCCGCTGATGGATGCAAAGAATTACGCCGAAATCAAGAACCGCGTGACGCAGGCCGAAGCGTTCCCGAACCGTACGCCGTATGAAGACTACGTCGTCAACCGCATGAAGCTGTCGCTGGGTTCGGCAACGAACGACAACGCCATCTCGATCCCGGCCCTCGAAGCCGTCATCGCATCGGGCCGCCTGGCGCCGAATGAGCAGGCCGACTTCATCCAGGCCCTGGCGAACATGCACTACAACGCCAAGGATTACCCGAAGGCGATCGAGTGGTTCAAGCGCTACCAGAAAGAAAGCCCGACGCCTGAAAAGGTCGCCGCGCCACTGACCCGCGCCTATTACCTGGGCGGCGATTACGCCAGCGCCAAGACCGCACTGCTGCCGGCGATCGAAGCCACCGAAAAAGCCGGCCAGAAGCCAAGCGAAGAAGACCTGCGCCTGCTGGCCTCGTCGGCCAACAAGGTCAAGGACGATGCCGGTTACTTGGTCGCACTGGAAAAGCTGGTCGCCCACTACCCGAGCGACGACTTCTGGACCGACCTGCTCAACCGCGGCGTCGCGCGCAAGTCGGGCTTCGATGCGCAGACCAACATGATCAACGTGTATCGCCTGGAAGCCGCTGCCGTCAAGCAGATGGCGGCAGAAGAATACGTCGACCTGGCCGAGCTGTCGCTGCGTGACGGTTTCCCGACCGAAGCCAAGAAAACCATGGATGCCGGTTACGCCGCAGGCGTGCTGGGCAAAGGCGCCAATGCCAAGACCCACAGCGCGCTGCGCGACAAGGCCAACAAGGGCGCGGCGGACGATGCCAAGAACATCGCTGCCGGCGAAGCAGGCGCGGCCAAGGCCAAGACCGGCGCTGGCCTGGTCAACCTGGGTTGGGCTTACGCAACCATGGACCAGGGCGACAAGGGTGTCGGTTTCATCCAGCAAGGTATCGCCAAGGGCGGCCTGAAGAACGCTGAAGAAGCCAAGCTGCGCCTCGGCATGGCACAAGTTCGCGCTGGCAAGAAAGCCGACGCGATCTCGACCTTCCAGACCGTCAAGGGCGGCGGCGGTGCCGGCGACCTGGCCAAGTACTGGCTGGTGCTGCTGCAGCAGCAGAAGTAATACTGCCGCTGTCGATGGACCCGTGAAAGCGGGCCGGGCCCTGAGCCCGGCCCGCTTTTTTCATGTCAAAAGCCGGGGTCAGGTCTGACATTTGGACACGGACTCTTACTTAACCCATTCACGGGGCGTTCATAAACAGACTTCTTGTTGAGCTTGTGTCTGAATGTCAGACCTGACCCTGCTAGTTTGACTTGACCCTGCTAGTTTGACTTTTGTTTGACCCTGCTAGTTTGTCACCCTGCTAGTTCCGGAAACCAGCTAGGCCGACACGCTCCTGGAGAGAGAATTGCTGCGACAGTGTCTGGCGCGCGGCATTCTTGCCGGGATGAGAATCCCAGCAAGTTTCATCAGAACTCTTCCCACTCAAGGTCCTTGTGCGCCTTGGTAACGCTGGTTGCAGGGGTCGTACCAGTCGCCCTGGCAGCAGGTGCGGCTTTGGGCGCGCTGGCCGCCAGTACCAGCGACTTGTCTGCCGGTTTTGCTGTCGCTACCTGCCGCGTGATTTTGCGTACCGGTGCGGCCATAGCTGAAACCGTCTCATCCAGCTTGAATATGCTCACAGCCTGTGCGAGTTTGCTCGCCTGCTGCTGCAGGGCAGATGTGGCGGCCGCGGCCTCTTCCACTAGTGCCGCGTTTTGCTGGGTTACCGAATCCATCGATGTGATCGCTTCGTTGATTTGCTCGATGCCCGTTTCCTGCTCGCGGCCGGCAGTCGTGATTTCGCCGACAATGGCAGTCAGCTTGCGCACGCTTTCCACCACTTCGCTCATGGTCTCGCCGGCGGTGCTTACCAGCTTGTTTCCGTCCTGGACTCGGTCGACCGAGGCACCAATCAGTACTTTGATCTCCTTTGCGGCACTGGCTGACCGTTGCGCCAGGTTGCGCACTTCTGATGCCACCACCGCAAAGCCCCGGCCCTGCTCACCGGCGCGCGCCGCTTCTACTGCAGCATTCAGCGCCAAGATGTTTGTCTGAAAAGCGATACCATCAATCACCGCAATGATGTCCACAATCTTGCTGGCGGACGTATTGATCGATTCCATCGTCGAGACGACTTGGGACACGACATCACCGCCCCGTACGGCTACGGCTGTGGCCGATTGCGCCAGCTGGTTGGCCACGCGGGCATTCTCACTGTTTTGCCTGACGGTCGACGTCAATTCTTCCATTGATGATGCGGTTTCTTCCAGCGCACTGGCCTGCTGTTCAGTACGTGAAGAAAGGTCCATGTTGCCGGTCGCGACTTCAGTTGTAGCGGATGCGATTTCCTCGGTGCCGTTACGCACTTCACCAACGATTTTCTTGAGGTTGTCGTTCATCTCGCCCAGCGACGCAAGCAGCATGCCGATTTCATCCTTGGTGGTGACCACGATGCGACTGGTCAAGTCCCCCGCGGCCACCGTGCGTGCCACTTCCACCGCACGGTTGACGGGGATGGTAATCGAGCGCGTGATGACCACCGCGATGATGATGGCGGTCAGCGTGGCAATGCTTGATAACACGACCGTCGACATGAAAGCGGCGCTCGTGTTGGCGCGTACTTCTTCGCCCGATTCCTGCATCAACCGCTCCTGCAGTGCAACCATCGCTTTCAGAGAATCGAAGAATCTGGTTTGTGGCGGGCGCAGGTCTTTCAGTACGTATTGGCCAGCCGCTTCGGCCTGACCATCGCGCAACAGCTTGATGGCGGCGTCCCGCGCTTGACCATAGCCGCTGCGCGCCTCGGTCATGGCAGCAAACATGCGCGTGCCTTCTTCGGTATTGATCAGGCCCTTCAATCGTTCCATCATCTCAGTGTTCTTTTGAACTGACGCATCGACCTTGCCCAGCGACGCGCTGAGCTCTGCCGCATCATTGGCACCGATGGTGGCGTTGCGAATGAACCGCGCCTGGACGTTGACCTCATCCTGTATCGACTTGGCCAGCATCACCTTGACGTAGCGATCGTCGAGCATTTTGCTGGTAGCGACATTGATGTTCTGGATCCGAATGACCGTAACCGCCGCCACTACCAACAGCAGGACCAGTACGATGCCGAAGCCGGCGGCCAGTCGGGTACCAATTTTAAAATTTGAAATATTCATGGTTGTGCGCTGTAAGAAGTGTGTCAGGAATCTGCCCCGTTGGTCGGGGGAGTAGAAACCAGGAATACCGGAAGCAGGACACAATCCGTGCAACCCGATGAGAATAATCTCCATCCGATTGTAAGCACAAAATTGCCTCAGGGAAAAAATATCAGCGATTAATATCAGGATAGAGTTGTAATTACGCGATTACGCGCCAACGGTCGTCGTTAATCTTGCAGCTTCTGCAAGATTAAAAATCAACATGATTTTCGCGCATGGGCAGGTGGATCAAAAATGAGTACTGTCGCTTCCATAAAGAGGGACTGGGAGCACAAGGACGTACACGCTTACAACGTCAGATAGTTGATGACGCTGCGTGGGTCGCTGGGATGGTGGAGACGGTCAGGCAGTATGTCCAGAAGCGAACGTTCTGGACAGGTGAATAATTGTGTATTCGTCAGCGTAATACATTACTGAAAGCGGGCACGCCTTGGCGTGCCCGACTCTGCATCAGCAAACTAAAACGTCACATGGTCAGGCCGAGAGTTCGCGCCGGATGATGTCTGCGCCGGCGTTCAATGCCGCCAGCTTGGCGCGCGCGATGTGGCGTGGTAGAGGTGCCATCCCGCAGTTGGTGCAAGGGCACAGCTTGTCGGCATCGACGAACTGGAGCGCCTTGCGCAGGGTGTTGGCAACTTCTTCCGGCGTTTCGATACTATTGCTTGCCACGTCAATCGCACCGACCATGACTTTCTTGCCGCGAATGAGTTCCAGCAGATCCATCGGGACATGCGAGTTATGGCACTCCAGCGAGACGATGTCGATATTCGATTTTTGCAACTGAGGGAAGATGGATTCATATTGCCGCCACTCCGACCCCAAGGTCTTTTTCCAGTCGGTATTGGCTTTGATGCCGTAGCCGTAGCAGATGTGGACCGCGGTTTCACATTTGAGGCCTTCGATGGCCCGCTCCAGCGTGGCGATACCCCAGTCGTTGACTTCATCGAAAAACACGTTGAAGGCAGGCTCGTCGAACTGGATGATGTCGACGCCGGCTGCTTCCAGTTCACGCGCTTCCTGGTTTAGGATTTTCGCAAATTCCCAGGCCAGCTTTTCACGGCTTTTATAGTGGCTGTCGTAGAGCGTGTCGATCATGGTCATGGGGCCAGGCAAGGCCCATTTGATCGGCTGTCTGGTTTGCTGACGCAGGAATTTGGCATCGTCGACAAACACTGACTTCGGGCGGCTCACGGCGCCAACCACGGTGGGTACACTGGCGTCGTAACGATTGCGGATCCTGACGGTTTCGCGTTTCTCGAAGTCGACACCGTCCAGGTGTTCGACGAAGGTCGTGACGAAATGCTGACGCGTCTGTTCGCCATCGCTGACGATGTCGATGCCAGCCTGTTGCTGGTCGTCGAGGGACAGGCGCAGCGCATCCTGTTTGCCCTCGGTGAGTTCCTCGTCCTGCAGTTTCCAGGGCGACCAGAGCGTCTCTGGTTCTGCGAGCCAGGCGGGTTTCGGCAGGCTGCCGGCGGTTGAAGTGGGCAACAATTTTTTCATATCAGATGGCTTTATATGTTTGGTGATCAGAGGGTGTAGCTGGCTGCCCAGCGCTCGAGGATCGGCTGGTATGGCTTGATAAAGTGTTCTTCAGCAAATTTCCCCTGCTTGACGGCGAGCTGGCTACGCTCTTCCCGGTCATACACGATCTGCGTCAATGAGTAATCCTGATGTTTCAATTTAGGCTGAAAGCATTTGGCCGCCGCAGAATTGGCGTTGTAGATTTCGGGCCGGTAGATCTTCTGAAACGCCTCCATGGTGCTGACGGTGCCGATCAGTTCAAGATCGGTGTAGTCGGACAGCAGATCGCCCACAAAATAGAATGCCAGTGGCGCAACGCTATCGGGCGGCATGAAGTAGCGCACCCGCAGTCCCATCTTGCTGAAGTATTGATCGGTCAGCGAAGGTGCATCCTGCAGGTATTCGACACCCAATACAGGATGTTGATGTTCGGCGCGGTGGTACGTCTTGTTGGTTGAAATACTCAGGCAGATCACGGGCGGCTTGCCAAAATTGTCCTTGTAGGCCGTCGAGCCGAGGAAGCACTGGAACAGCTTTCCGTGCAGGTCGCCAAAGTTATCCGGGACGCCAAATTCCTGTCGATCCTTGTTGTGATCCGACAGCAGCACGCTGAAATCGTAATCGCGCACATACGAGGAAAAGTTATTGCCTGCGATGCCGTCGATGCGCTCGTTGGTCTCGCGATCGACAATACTGGTTTTTAAGATCTCGATTAGCGGGAATGCATCACCACGTCCTGCGCCCCCCAACGACATCTCGACGGAGACGATATCGAGTTCGAGAGAATAACGATCCCCCCTGGGATTGTCCCAATGGGCCAGCGCATTGAAACGCGCGTCCATCATCTGGAGTGCCTTGCGCAGATTGTCCTGGCGGTGCTCGCCTCTGGCCAGGTTGGCGAAATTGGTCGTGATACGCGTGCCATCCGCCGGACGGTAATGTTCGTCGAAACGGACCGTCTTGATCGCAAACGTGAAATCTTCATTCTTCATAGCCAGGTGCTCCACGTTAGAGAGCACGACATGTGTGCCCAACCCGATGCAGTATGCCCACGCTGTGGAATGAATAAAAGTGATGTTAACTCATCAAACGATGAGTTCCGCTCATGATTCGCATCTTGAGTGTCATCATGCTTGCAGAAGCTCACGCCTTGATATGCGCTTCCAGCCCGGTTCTCCCAGGCATGACCTCCTCAGCCAGCACGTGCCGGTCGGGATAGTCTCCACCGTTTTGCGTCCGGAACGCAATGGGGGCGGCATCGAACAGGTCGCGCAGGCTCGTTCGCCATGCGGACTCGATGGAGGCCATGCGCCCGGCGTCGATGCGCGCAGCGTTGTAGGTGGCAAACGTTGGCAATACCTGCATGCCGGGAAAGAACAGGGTGCCATGGGTGATGGGGAACAGCAGCTGCTCGAGGGGGCCATTGATGCCACGAGCGGAGTAGTCGATGTCCGGTCCGCCGATGGTGACGGCCAGCATGGCACGCTTGCCGGCGAAGCCGCCTTCGCCGTAGCGATACGTGTTGCCCGCGCCCTGGTAACCGTAAGCCAGGCCGAACGCCCAGACCCTGTCGATCCAGCCCTTCATAATCGCCGGCATGCCGAACCACCAGAGCGGAAACAGCAGGATGATGGCATCGGCGGCGCGTAATTTCGCCTGCTCCTGTTCGACGTCCGGCGTCTGGCTGCCGGTGGCATAGGCATGGCCCGACTCGTCGATGAACGCCAGACGTTCGGGGTTGACGCGGATCGGGAAATCGCCTTCGTCAAACACAGCCTTCCACCCCATCCCGTACAGGTCGGACAGCATGACGGTGTGTCCCTGCGCCTCCAGGGTTTGAATGGCAATCTCCACAAGGTGACGGGTGGCCGAGGTCGGTTCCGGGTGTGCATACACGAGCAGCACGTTCTTTCTGGTCGTTGAGGGCATATCAGCGCTTCCTGCAAGAGTGATGGGATTTCGCCAGTGTGATCGGCCCCACGGTATCCGTGAAATCACATTGTTTTTGCCCTATCATCCATCGGATGAATACCAAGACCTCATTTGACCTCAATCTTCTGGTGACGTTGGAAGCGCTATTGATCGAGCAGAACGTCACCAAAGCGGCCCAGCGTTTGCACCTGAGCCAGCCGGCAGTCAGTGCGCAATTGCGTCGCCTGCGCACGCTGTTCGATGATCCCCTGTTAATTCCAATGCAGCGCGGTATGGCGCCTACCAGCAAGGCACTCGAATTGCTCGATCCACTGCGTCACTCGCTGGATCAGCTGCGCTCGACTGTGGCCGGGCACCATCGATTCGAGCCGGAAACGGCCGCGCTCGACGTCAACATCGCCTGCACGGACTATGTACAGGCTGTGCTCGGGCAGCCGTTCGTGTTAATGCTGCGTCAACGTTTTCCCGGCGTAAGAGTCGCCTTGCACCATCTCGATCCGAACAGGCTGGAAGCAAAAATGGCTGAGGGCGACATTGATCTTGCGCTGATGACGCCAGGTGAGGCGCAAGGCAGTCTTCGCAGCCGTCATTTGTTTGACGAGCGTTACGTGTTGATCGGCAGGCGTGGCCATCCGAAGTTGGGCCCCGGGATGTCAGTCGCGCGGTTCTGCACGCTGGAGCATGTCATCGTGTCACTCGATGGCGGGACGTTCTCGACGGCTCTGGATAGCGGGCTGGCTGCGCTTGGGCACCAGCGCAAGGTGGTGCTGTCGGCAGCGTCATTCCTGTTTGTGCCTGGCATCGTTGCGCAGTCGGACCTTGTGGCCCTGGTACCGGAACGCCTGGTGCGCGATGCTGCAGTGATGCTCGACGCCGTCGATTGCGCCTTTCCAGTCCCCGGCTTTTCGGTGAGCATGTTGTGGCATGAGCGTCATCATGGTCATCCTGCCCAGCGTTGGCTGCGTGCCATGATTACGGAGTTCGCCGAGCGGCTATGAACGGACATTCAAGCTCACGTCGCTGGCACAGGCTCTGCCAGCATTGACGGCCTGGTGGGGCAGCGGACATTCATCGCGCTGCCCCACCAGCCGGTTGCTGTTTACTTCTGACCTAACAACGCGACAAGTTCGTCGTACCCACCGACACGCTTTCCGTCGATATAGGTCTGCGGCGTCGTCTGGACACCTTCAGCGTCCATGAAGGCATCTACTTCGCTACGGGTCGTCAGTTGATGATCCTCGACCTGGTAACCGGCCTGTTGTAATAATTCCAGTGACTCGACGCCGAACGGACAGATATGTTCCGGGGTGACCATGCGGTGCAGCACTGCTTTTTTCGATTCCATTGACATGTTATTCCTTTGCTCTTTACGGGTTTATTGGCGGTGACGCCACGGGCCATTACATTGTGGTTCCAGAGTAAACAGGCATGACGCGCCGCGCCGTGCGTCAACGCACCCACAGTCACCCTGCCCGTCGCACCGATTCGCCACTCTGTGTGCGCGTGCGAACACAGCCTTTAACCAGTCCTCGCGATAATCACCCCATTCACATGGGAGAAATGATGACAACGGTACGCAAGGGCCAGGCGCCCGCCAAGCTGGGGCGCAACGAATTCCACCTGCAATTTCGCCGCACCTTCCAGGACCCCGGCTACGACGCGCTCGAAAACGAGCTGGCCGCCATTGAGGCGGTCGCCTGGGACGCTTACCAGGACGGCCGCAAGGCCCCACGCACGGTGAAAGCCGGCCCTGGCTTTGCCGATCCCGACTACGACCTGTCGATCGACTGGAAAGCCGCGCGCGACCGCCTGCTCGAGGCCGAGAAGCACCAGAAGAATCCCGACACCAAGAGCCGCATCCTGGTCATCAACGCGTCGGCCCGCAACGACGGCACCTGCCCCGGCGAAATTTCGAAAAGCTGGCGCATGTCCGAGATGGCGCGCGAGATCATCGAAGCCGATGGCATCGAGGCCGACATCCTCGACCTCAGCCTGATCAACTCCGACTACGACCGCCACATCCACCCGTGCAAGGGTTGCGTCTCGACCGCCATGCCGCTGTGCCACTGGCCATGCAGCTGCTACCCGAACCATGCCGAGCGCCAGGTCAATGACTGGATGAACGAGATCTACGAACGCTGGGTGCTGGCGCATGGCGTCATCATCATCACGCCCGTCTACTGGTACCAGACGCCAGGCGTGCTCAAGCAGATGATCGACCGCCTGGTCTGCGCCGACGGCGGCAATCCCGACCCATCCTCGACACAGGGCAAGAAGGCCGAAATCGCCAAGCAGATCGAACGCGACGGCTGGGACTATCCGAAGCACCTGGCCGGACGCGCGTTCGGCCTCGTGGTGCACGGCGACGTGGCCGGGATCGAGGGCGTGCGCCGCTCGCTGTCGGACTGGCTGGAATGGATGGGGTTGATCAGTTCGGGCAGCTTCGGACAGCTCAACCGGTTTATCGGCTACTACGAATCGTATGCCGACAGCCACGAGACGTTCGACGCCGACCATGCGGTGCAGGAAGAAGCGCGCAACGTCGCGCGCGCCGTGGCGACTGCCGTGCGCGAAGTGCGCGCCGGGCGCGTCGCCGTGGCCAGCCAGAACCTCAAGCAGCCACGGCCCAAGTAAGCCCGGCGCCATCCGCCTGCACCACGGGGTGCACGCTGATGGCGAACCTAGACGGCCGTATAACCGCCGTCGATGACCATCTCGTGGCCATTGACGTATGAGGCCATGTCCGAACACAGCCACAAGGCCGCCTGCGCGACCTCGCCTGCTTCGGCAAAGCGGCCCATCGGATGGGCGGCCTTGAGTTTTTTCTCGATGCCCGGGTCGCGCTCGATCGCGCGCGCCAGCATCGGCGTTTTTACCGCTGCCGGGCACAGCACGTTGACGCGCACGCCGTCACGCGCGTACTCGGCGGCGGCGCTCTTGGTCAGGCCCACCACCGCATGCTTGCTGGCACTGTAGATCGCATGGTTCGGGCTGCCCACCAGGCCGGCAACGCCCGCCATATTGACGATCGACCCGCCACCCTGCTTGAGCATCTGGCGCAGCTGGTATTTCATGCACAGCCAGACACCCTTGACGTTGACGTTCATGATGCGGTCGAACCGTTCATCGTCGGCGTCGGCCAGCGGGTGATGCTCTTCGTCCACTGCGGCATTATTGACCGCGATGTCCAGGCGCCCATAGTAATTGATGGTTTTTTCCACCAGGGCCTCGACCTCGGACGCGCGCGTGACGTTGCTCTGCACGAACAGCGCCTTGCCGCCGTTTTCGACGATCATCCCGGCCGTCGCGTGGCCGCCCTCGATCGAGATATCGGCCACGACCACGCAGGCGCCTGCGCGGCCGAAGGCCAAGGCGATGGCGCGACCGATGCCGCTGGCGGCGCCAGTGACCAGGACGACCTTGCCGGTGAACGACAAGCCGCTCGCTGGCGGCAATTTGCTGATGCCCTTCATGATGCTCCCTGGGTGATACTTTAATTCTGGAAGGAAACATTTTAACGCATGCTTCCCCCAGCGTCACACTTCCGGGCATTTATGACGGGTATCTGTTGCAGTTAGGGCATAGCGACTATCGGTTTGACCGGCTCCCCGACTTTGGATTGGTCGCCAGCCATCACGACGGACAGTTTTGCGGGATCGATCGCCTTGCGAAACGCCGCATTCAGCTCGGGCAATGTAACCGCATTCAGCTTGCGTTCCAGCTCCAGTGACCACAGGAAGGTCTTGCCGCGGTACAGGTACGAGGTCCAGCTGCCTGCCAGCGCGGCGTCGTTCGTGCGCGTCTGCAGGCGTTGCTGCATCAGCCCCGAACGGGCGCCGGCCAGTTCTTCGGCCGTGAAGCCCTCCTTGACCGCGCGCGTCAGTTCGGCGCGCACCGCCGCATCCAGCTTGGCCAGGTTCTGCGGTGCGGCAATGGCGCCGATCGAGAACACGCCGGAGCGGTCGAGCGTTCCCGCCATCAGGTTCGAGCCGCCGCCGTACGACAGCCCGTCCTTCTGACGGATCCGGTCCATCAGGCGCGACTTCAGGCCACCTTCGCCGAAGATATAGTTGGCCAGCATCAGGGCCGGGTAGTCCGGGTCTTCGACGTTCAGATCCACGTTCAGACGCGCCGTGTACGAACCGTTTTCCTTGTCCGGCGTATCGAGCATGCGCGCGAGCGGCGCCACCTCGGCGTAGTCGGTCAGCACCGGTGCGAACGGCTGCGCAGCGCGCCAGGCGCCGAACAGCGTGTTCACCAGCGGCGTGATCTGGGCCGCGTCGAAGTCACCGACGATCGCCATCTCGGCCGGCTGGGCGCCGTGGAAGTCCGCATGGAACGTTTTCAGGTCGGCCAGGCGCGCCGCCTTGACCTCGGCCACGTCTTCTTCGAGCGAGTTCGCATGGCGCACATCGCCCTTCGGATAGCGGTTGAAGTGCAGCGCCATGGCGCGCGCGGCGGCGCTGTCGGGTTCATTGCGGCTCGCTTCCAGTCCCACCAGGATCTGCTGGCGCAGCTGTTCGAATTCCGATTCCGGGAATGCCGGCTCACGCAGCACGTGTGCCACCAGTTTCAGTGCTTCGGGTAGATGTTCGCGCGTGGTCTGGAAATGCGTCGGGCCGCCCGTCATCTTGAGCTTGTCAAAGGCGTCGGCCAGTTCGGCGCGCGTGTAGCGCGTCGTGCCGCGCATCAGCATCGCCGACGTCAGGCCCTGGATCGTGCCCTTGCCGAACAGGCTTTGTTCGGTGCCGAAGTGCTGGCGCAGGTCCACCGTGACGGTTTCACCGCGGTTCTTTTTCGGCAGCAGCGCCAGCTTCACGCCCCCTGCCGTGGTCACCGTCGTGCGCTGCATGATGTTCTGCTGGCTCGGGTCGAAGTTTTCCGCTACCAGGTTCGACACGGCCGGCTTGAAGTCCTTCAGCACGTCGTCCACGGCCGGCGCGGCCGGCAGCACGGCGCGCTTCGACGATTCTTCAGGGATGAACGTACCGGTCACGCGGTTGGTGCGCAGGTAGTAGCGGCCGGCGCTGGCGGCGATCTCCTCGGCGGTCATCTTCTGCACACGCTCGCGGCTGACGAAAAACATGCGCCAGTCGCCCAGGGACGCCGGCTCGGACAGCGCCACGCCCACTGCCTGCGGATCGTTCAGGCTGCGCTCGATCGTGTTGAGCCACGAACGGCGCACGCGCTCGAGTTCCTCGGCCGTGGGCGGCTTGCTGGCGAATTCTTCGACGGCCTGGATCAACGCCTCGCGTACCGGCTCGATCGGCTCGCCCAGCTTGACCACGGCGCCAAAGTATTGCAGGCCGGGCGCGTAGCCGGTCTGACCGAAGCTGAACACCTGGCTGGCCTTGCCGGTTTCGACCAGCAGCTTGTGCAGGCGACCATTGGGCGCATCGCCCATGATCTGCGATGCGAAGCCCAGCGCTTCGGCCTGCGGGTGCAGGTCGGACGGGATCTTGTAGCCGACCGCGACGAACTGCATGTCGCCCTGGCGCCGCACGGTGAAGCTGCGCTCGCCATCCTGGGTGGGCTCTTCGGTCCAGAACACGGGCAAGGTGCGCTTCGGTTTCGGAATCGCCCCGAACAGGCGCTGGATGTTGGCCAGCGTGGCAGCCGGCTCGAACTGGCCGGCCACCAGCAGCACGGCGTTGTCCGGCTGGTAGTAGGTGCGGTAAAAGTCCTGCAGGTTCTTGATGCGCACATTCTCGATGTCGCTGCGGTTGCCGATCGTCGAGCGGCCGTAGCTGTGCCAGTCATAGGCGATGCTCTGCATGCGCTTGAACAGCACGTTGCCCGGCTGGTTTTCGCCGCTTTCGAACTCGTTGCGCACGACCGTCATCTCGGACGCCAGGTCCTTGGCGGAGACGAAGGAATTGACCATGCGGTCGGCTTCCATCTGCAGCGCCCAGTCCAGATTACCTTTCGAGGCCTGGAACACTTCATAGTAATTGGTGCGGTCGAGCGACGTGGTGCCGTTGAACTGCATGCCCCGTTCGGAGAACTGCTTCGTGATGTCGCGGTTCTTTGTCGACCCCTTGAACAGCAGGTGTTCGAGCAGGTGCGCCATGCCGGTCTCGCCGTAGTTTTCGTGGCGCGAGCCGACCATATAGGTCATGTTGACCGTCACGGTCGGGCGCGAGGCGTCCGGAAACAGCAGTACCTTGAGGCCATTGGCCAGGCGGTATTCGGTGATGCCTTCGACCGCCGGGCCGAGGGTTACGCCCTTGGGCAGCGCGGCACTGGCAGCACTGGCGGTGCTGGCGGCGCTGGCAGCGGGCGCCTTGACGGCTGTCTGGGCGCCGGCAGGCGTAATGGTGATCAGCGCCAGGCACAACGCAGCGACATGCGCGGAGACGCCGCGCATTTTGTTCTTTGAATCCATGATGTCCCATCCTTGGGGCAGGACGCCAACCGTCCCGCCTGATACCGGAATGGTAGCAGACGGACAAGCCCGTCAGGCCCCTCGGGTTGACTGGTTGACTGGTTGACAGGCGGCATTGGACGCGTGCTAACGCGCTGGTGCGGGCAGGTTGCAGGGCAATTCACGAGCGCCCAAACGCAACACTGGCGCCTGGAGAGACTCGAGGCGCCAGTGGCGAGGTGCAGCAGGTTCAGGTCCGGGGTTTTTGCTCGCCGGGCAGCGGTACGAAGCAGGCTTCGACGATCTGCATGTCGTTGTCGGTAGCAAAGCTGCGCACAAAGTGATAAGCCAGCGGCTCGATCTGTTGCAGCTTGCGGTTGACCACGACGGCCTTGATGCCATTGACGAGCGTTGGGTAGACGTAGGGCGAATACTTGAGGTGGGCGTTGGGCCCGCCGGTGCCGGGGCAATATGCCGCCAGCACACCGCACAGGCGCTCGGCCCAATCGCTCGGGCGGAATTGCTTGCCGTTGTTCGTCATGCCCAGGACAAAAAATTCTCCGGAGAGTTCCTCGTCCTTTGTCTGCGCTAGATCGGTCATAGTCCTGAGGGGCTAAGTGAAGCCACTATTATATCTTATAGAAGACCTGAGGACGAGAACCAGGGCGCCGCCCTGCTCCCGCCCTAGCGCAGCCAGGCCACACTGGAGGTTAGCAACAGCAGAATCATCCATAGAATCACGGCGCGCCACACGAGGCCCACCGTACTTTGCAGCGCGCGGATCGTCGGCTCTTCGCCCGGCAGGATATCCGCATCGCTGTCGCTCATGTCGACCATGGCGGCGTCCGCCGGCAGCAATTGTGGGGCATTTTCATTCGGTGTGCCAAGGCGCACGCCCATCGCGCCGCCGCCCGCCGACAGGATGATCCCGCGCGCTTCATCGACCCACCGGTTGGCGAAATTGCGCCACGCATAGACGGCGTCCTCGAAATTGCCCACCACGGCAAACGCCACCGCCGTCAGGCGCACCGGCATCCAGTCGATCCAGTAAAACGCCTTGGCCGCAAACTCACCGAACGCTTCGTTGCGCATGTGGTCCGGCTCGTTCCACGCACGCGACAGGTATTCCGAGACGCGGTACATCACGGCGCCGGCCGGCCCCAGTGGCATCAGGAACCAGAAGAACACACCGAACACATTGCGGTGCGTCGTGATCAACGCTTTCTCGACGGCGATCCGCGTGATCTCGGTGCTGTCCATGCCGACCGTGTCGAGCCGCGTCCATTCGGCCAGCAGCGCACGCGCACGCGCCTCGTCGCCGGTATTGAGGGCAAACTGGATCGAGGTAAAGAAATGGCTGTAGTGGCGAAACCCCATCGTCAGGTAGACGATCAGGACGTTCCAGATGAATGCCAGGAACACCAGGTTGTAGTACATGAACACCCAGTGGATGATCCAGGTGGGGAGCATCAGCGCCCCCATCATCAGGAACCATCCCATGCGGCCATTGGTCTGCTCGCCGGCGTTGAACCAGGTTTCGATGCGAATGGCCAATGCCTTGATGGCGCCGTACACCTGGTTGTCCGCGCGCAGCGGTTTCAGTTGCTCGATGAGCAGCGCGCACAGGATGGAAAAGAATGTCATTCAGGAACCCTTTTTTGTTATGGCAATACGACTGCCCCGATACGATAGCGGAGAAGCACGCCAGAATCAAATTTCGGGCACCGACACCCTTTCACACCCGCAAGAAATGGAACAGGTTGCGCAGCATCGCGGCCGTCGCACCCCAGACGAAATACCGCTCGTACGGCATCGTGTAGAAGGCGCGGCTGCCGCCCTGCGGCAGCGCAATTTCGCGCCGCTGATGATGCTGGCCGTCCATCAGCCAGGCGAGCGGCACCTCGAACGCTTCCGCCACTTCGCCCGGGTCGACCTGCAACGTGAACGGTGGCGCGACCAGGGCCACGACCGGCGTGACGCGGTACGCGCTGATGGTGGCGTAATCCGGCAGCACCCCGATGATCTCGATACGATGGCGGGACAGGCCGATTTCTTCTTCGGTTTCGCGCAGCGCGGTTTCGATGGGCGACGAATCGTAGTCTTCCGAACGGCCACCGGGAAAGCTGACCTGGCCAGCGTGGCTGGTCAGGTGGTCGGTGCGGCGCGTGAGCAGGACCGTCACGCCTTCTGCCCGCTCGACCAGCGGGATCAATACGGCAGCACGGCGAAACGGTGCGGCCAGGCGGTCGTCGGTCTCGGTCGAGATTTCCGGTTCCCACGCCAGGGTTTGCGCAAAGCGCTGGCGCAGCGCAGCTGGATGCAGGCGAGCCGGCGCCACTGCGGCCTCGCCGGCCAGGCTAATCACGGGCAACTGGGTGGGGTCGAACACGAGCTTGGCCAAAATGACGTTCTTTCAATAAACGCTGCGGATAGTAAAAAAGGCATCCTTGCGGATGCCTTTTTATTAGCAAAGGTGCTTGCGCACGATAGCTATTACTCAGCTGCAGCTGCTGGCGCTGCTTTGACGCGACGCTGTGGCAGTTTTTCTTTGATACGCGCCGATTTGCCCGAACGCTCACGCAGGTAGTACAGCTTCGCACGACGCACATCGCCACGACGCTTGACTTCGATCGAAGCGATCAGCGGCGAGTAGAGTTGGAACGTACGCTCGACGCCTTCGCCGGACGAGATCTTGCGAACGATGAAGTTCGAGTTCAGGCCACGGTTACGACGGGAAATCACGACGCCTTCGTATGCTTGGGCGCGCTTGCGGGTGCCTTCGACGACGTTGACGCTGACGATAACGGTATCGCCAGGTGCGAAATCAGGGATCTTGCGGCCGAGGCGCGCAATTTCTTCTTGCTCGAGTTGTTGAATCAGATTCATTTTTATGACTCCATAAACCATCTTGCCGGCGCTACCTTCGCCCAGTAGAGGATGGGGTTGAACAACGGGCAACGTGCCCGCTTTTGCATGCGTCTTGCAACGCATATTCGTAACGCGTCTTGCAACGCCAAATTCTTATTCGGCAGGTTTGACCAACCCTGCCAGAAACTGTTCGTCCTTCTTGGTCAGCTGGCCAGCGCTGCGCGCCGCGTCCAGCAGATCCGGCCGTTTTGACAAGGTCGCTTCCAGCATGCGCTGGCGGCGCCACTTGACGATCTCGGCGTGGTTGCCACCCATCAGAACAGGTGGCACCGGTATGTCTTCGTACACGTCAGGCCGCGTATAGTGCGGCGAGTCGAGCAAGCCGTTGACGAAACTGTCTTCGACGGCCGATGCATCGTCGCCGAGCACGCCGGGAATCAGGCGTACCACGGCGTCCATCAGGGCCATCGCCGGCAATTCGCCGCCCGACAGCACGAAGTCGCCGAGAGAAATTTCCTCATCGACGCAGCGATCGAGCAGGCGCTGATCCACCGCCTCGTAGCGACCGCACAGGATGACGAGACCAGGCTC
>Ga0308159_1001161_pt1 | contig 41956 bp, 45 predicted proteins | sample PhyCR1_FD_201040 | JGI IMG/M metagenome (GOLD analysis project Ga0308159, IMG submission 201040) | Phyllosphere microbial communities from UC Gill Tract Community Farm, Albany, California, United States - DLSLC.R1 | ecosystem: Host-associated > Plants > Phyllosphere > Unclassified | place: USA... | reverse complement strand
ATTGCGTCGCGGCCTTTCTTGCGTGGCTCGGCGCAATGTCGCCGCAGGATATTGCCTTTTTAGTCGGTGCCGCCGTCGGCGTCGCGACCTTCCTGGTGAACTGGTACTACCGGCGCAAAACTTACCGACTGCTGAAAGCTATGGGCGTCAGAGGAGATATTAATGCAGCCATCAATCGTTAGACGCTGCGCCGTCGCCGCCGTCCTGGCGATTGCCGCGCTGTTGCCGCAAACGCCGACGTTGAAAACCTCCGCCGCCGGTCTGGCACTGATTGCCGATTTTGAAGGCTGCCGCCTGTCAGCCTATCAGTGCAGCGCGGGCGTCTGGACAAACGGCATCGGGCACACTGCGGGCGTGAAGCCGCAGACGCACATCAGCGAACGTCAGGCCGCCGTGAATCTGGTGGAAGACGTGATGCGGGTCGAGAAAGGCATTGCGCGCTGTATGCCGATCGACATGCCGCAGCCGGTTTACGACGCCGTGGCGTCCTTTGCATTCAACGTCGGCGTGACGGCGGCGTGTAAATCCACCCTGGCGTTTTTCATCAACAAGGGCGAATGGCGAAAAGCCTGCGAACAGCTGCCGCGCTGGGTGTTTGTGAACGGCGTGCGCGTCACCGGGCTGGAGCGCCGCCGTGCGAATGAGCTGGCTTACTGCCTGCGGGGAGTCTGATGCGCATTGTGATTGTTTTACTGCTGGTAGCCTGCGCACTGGCGGGGCTGCAAACCTGGCGGATTGGTGGCCTACATGATGAAGCCGACCAGGCGCAGCGCATTATCGGCACCCTGTCCGCCGGTATTGATAGCCGCGACAACGCCATTCACCGCCTGAACGATGATGCCGTAACGCGGGAACGCCAGGAACAAAGCCTGCGCACCCAGCTCTCACTGGCGGGTGAGCAGGCACGCGTTCGTGAATACCATATTCAAAGGTTACTTAATGAAAATCAGGAAATGCGCGACTGGTATGCAGCTATTCTGCCTGATGGTATTAGCCGGATGCACGCACGTCCCGCCTTTGCCAGCGCCGCAGATTATTTACGTTGGCTGTCCGGCGGTAACCAGCTGCCCGATACCGGCAAGCTCACCCGCCACTAACGGCGACTTAAGCGCCGATGTCAGAAACCTGGAGGCTGCGCTGACGGCCTGCGGCCTCCAGGTGGAAGCGGTCAAACAATGCCAGGAGGAACACCGTGTTAAAACCCGCACAGCTACGAAAAGCCATCACTGACGCCGTGCCGGTGCTGCAAACCAGCCCCGACCAGCTACGAATGTTTGTGGATAACGGGCGTATCGTTTCCACGTTAGCCAGCTCGTTGTCGTTTGAATATCAGTATCAGGTCGAACTGTTGATCACCGACTTTACCCAGGACAGCGATCTGATCGTGGTGCCCATTCTGGCCTGGCTGCGTGAGCATCAGCCGGACATCATGGCGACGCCTGAAAAACAGCAGAATGGGTACACATTTAAGGCCGATATGCTCAATGATGGGAGCTATGACATCGCTATTCATTTGCAGCTCACCGAGCGCGTGATCGTCAAACAGATAGATGCCGGTCTGCACGTGGAGCATTTTCCAGAACCGCCAATGCCGGAGCCGGTGGAAAGGCCGCGTGAGCTGTACCTACACGGCGAGTTAGTGAGTCAGTGGAATGAGTGAGCTGACCGCGTTTGATAACCGTATCGATGCACTGATTGCTGCACTTTCACCGCAGCGCCGAAAAGCTTTGGCGACAGAGATTGCAAAGCGTCTTCGCAAACACCAACAGCAGCGCATCAAGCGGCAGGTTACGCCTGAAGGGCAGCCGTTCACCCCGCGACGCCCGCAGCCGTTGCGGGCAAAGAAAGGCCGTATTAAGCGGGAGATGTTCGCCAAACTGCGCACGGCTAAATACATGAAAGCCAAAGGCACCGATAATGACGCGGTGGTGGAATTCACCGGACAGGTTCAGCGCATGGCTAAAGTGCATCAGTACGGGCTGCGGGATCGCCCGTCTGTCCGTGCAAAAGAAATGCAGTATCCGGCGCGCCCGCTGTTGGGGCTGGACGCGGAGGATATGAAGATTGTTGAAGATGAATTGATGAAATGTATTGGCTCAAGCTTGAGCTGACACAACTGCAGCACTGAGCCAAACCTAATCTGAAGGGCAGCTCGGTACCAGAAGGATACATTTATAGTGCAATACAATAAAATAAAGGAGCTATCGAAATAAATTCACCATTGGAATTGTACGAGCCAATTGGGTTAAGCTAATAGTTGTGGTGTTAGAAATGGCTAAAACATGTTCTATTGAAAGCCTATAAGTGAAAAAGCTCCAAGTTCATAGGAATGAACTGAAAAATTAATAATGGGAAATTGAATGATGATTTCAGATGATAATAATTGCTATACAAGGTTATATAAGAGGAAGATTGAGAGTGAGTTTGGTGCTAGCTTCGTTAATTCGCTAGATGTTTCAGGTCGACTTTTTCCTCTTGTTTATATTTGTCTTAAGCATCGCCGAATCCCTCCTTTAAAGCGAAATGTTTTCGTTGGAAGTAACATTGAGAAGGATTTATTAAAAAACCATAGATGGACACTGCTCAGGTCTCGTATCGAATCAGGGGAAGACATAAATAACTATATTAGCAAAAAAACTCGCAACTGGTATGATTCTGATTACCTTCTTTATTCCTGTGACATTTATCACATCCACCTGAGATCTTCAATTAAAGGGGGGCTGGGTGATGATCTTATATATGCAATTGTGCAAAATGAGTCATTTTACGTTATTCATTATGGGAATCATCACGACATATTTAAGCCTGGGGAGCTTATTGAGGCTTGCGAAAATGAATGGCCAGGAGTGCACTTTGCTTTAGAAACAGAGGATGGCAACTCTTCAACATCGATAGATAGTGAATTTTTCCAACAAAATGCATGCAATCCACGGTTAGGATTCAATTTATTAAAGCCTGCTGCCTTTAAGGATAAAGTATCAGGTAAGGTGAAATACATATCTAATCATAAAAATACAGCAATTATCTCATATGAGTGTCAAGAAGGAACCTGGAAACTGCCACTAAAATGTGTAATGGCATTCGACTATGAAGAAAAGCTGATATATAAATCCATACTGGAAGTGTATTCCCATTATGGAACCCCACCCGACTCGCTGGAATTGGATTTAAACAATAGAAGATACTTATTTAAAATACCAACGACTAAAGGTAATGGTGATTATATTATTATGAAACGGGATGCCCCTATAGAACTTACCGCTTCATTCCCATGTGATGAAGCTGAAGTTAATTGGCAATTATAACTCAAGCCAACAGTCAAATGGTCATCATTACTAAGGACAACAAGGAAAGCTCAAAAATAAACTTGAGAAATTAACGTCTACTTTTCGCTCAAACCAGACTGTCAGATTTAATGATGTTCTACCTACGAGCTGTCGCAGTTCAAGTTTGAGCTATTACCCCTCAGTCAGTGATCCTTACGCTGTGCCACCTGCCAACAACCCGCCTCAAATTGTATGCTGCCTGACAGGGCGGCATTCTTTTATCCATGAATACATCCATTCCCAAACACGACATTCCGCGCCTGCTGCGCAATCTGATCCGCATTGGCACCGTTGCCGAGGTGGATTTAGTTGCAGGCACTTGCCGCGTGAACACCGGCGGCAACGTCACCGATTGGCTGCACTGGCTAACCTCCCGCGCGGGGCGTTCCCGTTCCTGGTGGGCACCGTCCGCCGGTGAGCAGGTTCTGCTGTTCTGCCTGGGCGGCGAACTCGACACCGCTTTTGTGATGCCCGGCGTTTTCTCTGATGAATTCCCCGCCCCGTCTGCCTCGGCGGATGCCGTACACGTCACTTTCCCAGACGGCGCGGTGATCGAGTACGACCCCGAAACCGGTGCGCTGCTGGCAACCGGCATTAAGTCCGCCACGGTAAACGCCTCGGAAAAAGTCGTGGTGACTGCACCGGATATAACCTGCACGGCGAAAACGCGCATCACGCTCGACTCGCCGGAAGTGGTCTGCACGAAAAAGCTCACCACCGCCACCATCGAAATCAAACAGGGCGGCACCATGACCGGCAACCTCACCCATTCAGGCGGCATCATCACGTCAAACGGCGTGGTTGTGCATACCCATAAACACGGCGGCGTCCAGACGGGCGGCGGTCAAACGCAGGTGCCGTCATGAGTAACGCAAAATACATCGGGCTGGCTCGCGATACGGGGCGCAGCGTCGAAGACCTGGCGCACATCCAGCAGTCGGTCAGCGACATTTTGCGCACGCCCGTCGGTTCGCGCGTCATGCGCCGTGACTATGGTTCACTGCTGTCTGAGCTGACTGACCGCCCGCAGAATGCGGCGCTGCGGCTGCAAATTATGGCGGCCTGTTACAGCGCGATCCTGAAATGGGAGCCGCGCGTCAGCCTGACCGGCATCACCTTTGAAACGACGTTCGACGGAAAAGCGGTGATTGAACTCACCGGCATCCGCAAAGACACGTCCGCCGCCATCTCCTTAACCCTTCCAGTGAGCTGAATTATGGCAACGATTGATCTCAGCCAGTTACCCGCCCCCGACGTGGTGGAGGTGCTGGACTATGAAATTCTGCTGGCGGAGCGCAAAGCCACGCTGGTGTCGCTGTATCCCGAAGACCAGCAGGCCGCCATCGCACGCACGCTGACGCTGGAGTCTGAGCCGATTGTGAAGCTGCTGGAGGAGAACGCCTACCGCGAAGTGATCCTGCGTCAGCGGGTTAACGAGGCGGCGCAGGCCGTGATGCTGGCCTACGCCACCGGCGCAGACCTCGACAACATCGCGGCGACGTTCAGCGTGCAACGCCTGACGATCACGCCTGCGGATACCGTCAGCGTGCCCGCCGTGGCGGCGGTGATGGAAAGCGATGCGGATTTACGTATCCGTGCGCAGCAGGCGTTTGAAGGGCTGAGCGTGGCGGGTCCGGTCGGCGCGTATGAGTATCACGGGCGCTCTGCCGACGGGCGCGTGGCGGACATTTCGGTGATCAGTCCGTCGCCCGCCTGCGTGACGATTTCCGTGCTGGCACAGACCGGCAACGGCACCGCGCCCGCCGACCTGCTGGCGAAAGTGCAGGCCGCGCTCAATGACGAGAACGTGCGCCCCGTGGCCGACCGCGTGACCGTCCAGTCAGCCACCGTCGTGAATTACACCATTGATGCCGTGCTGTATCTGTTCCCTGGTCCCGAAGCCGAACCCATCCGCGAAGCCGCCGAGGCAAAGCTTATCGCCTACACCACCGCGCAGCACCGGCTAGGCCGCGACATCAGGCTGTCCGCCATTTACGCCGCGCTGCACGTTGAGGGCGTCCAGCGGGTAGAGCTGAAAAGCCCGAAGGCCGACATCGAGCTGGACAAAACCCAGGCGTCATTCTGCACCGCGTACACCCTGAAAGTGGGCGGCTACGATGAGTGATCGCCTGCTACCCGTCGGTTCATCCCAGCTGGAGGTGGCTGCCGCCGACGCCTGCGCCGCGCTTGAAAACGTGCCGCTGCCGCTGCGGCAGCTCTGGGATCCGCTGGCCTGTCCGGTGAAGTTTTTGCCCTATCTGGCCTGGGCGCTGTCGGTTGACCGCTGGGATGAAAACTGGCCGGTTGCCACTAAGCGGCGCGTGATTCAGTCGGCCTGGTTCATTCACTGCCATAAGGGAACCATCGGTGCCATCCGCCGCGTAGTGGAGCCGCTCGGCTACCTGATTAACGTGACTGAGTGGTGGGAAACCAACGACGAACCCGGAACGTTTCGCCTGGACATCGGCGTGCTGGAAACCGGCATCACCGAAGAAATGTATTTAGAGATGGAGCGGCTGATTGCAGACGCCAAACCCGCAAGCCGCCATCTGATCGGGCTGACCATTACCCAGGATATTAAAGGCGACGTTTACATTGGCGCAGCGCAGTACGTCGGCGAGCTTCTGACCGTTTACCCCGCATAAGAGGACGATATGAGCACATTTAAATCCGTTGTCACCACGCTCGGCCAGGCGCGCATCGCGGCGGCCATTGCGGCGGGGACTGACATCAACATTACGCAGCTGGCCGTCGGCGACGGCAACGGCAAGGCAACAACGCCGGTCGCCACACAGACCAAACTGGTTAAAGAGGTCTACCGCACGCCGCTCAACTCGCTGAAGCTTGACCCGTCGCACGGAAATTGGGTCATTGCCGAAGCGGTGCTCTCTGCCAGCGTCGGCGGCTTCTGGATGCGCGAAATGGGGTTGTTCAGCAGCGACGGCGCGCTGATTGCCGTCTGCAACATGGCGGACACCTATAAACCGACGCTGGCGGAGGGTTCAGGCCGCACGCAGACGTTGCGAATGGTGATTGCCGTCAGCAACACCGAAGCGATCAGCCTGCTGATCGACGACTCGGTGATCATGGCAACGGAACAGTATGTGAATGACCTGCTGGCCGCGCATGAAAAATCCCGTAACCATCCCGACGGCACGCTGACGGCAAAGGGTTTTGTCCAGCTCAGCAGCTCGGTCAGCAATACCAGCGAAGCGCTGGCAGCGACCCCGAAAGCGGTGAAGGCTGTGAATGACAACGCCAACAGCCGTGTCCCTTCCACACGTAAAATTAACGGTAAGGCATTAAGCGCTGACCAAACTCTGACGGCGGCGGACGTGGGGGCGCTGCCTGTGGCCTCCGCCGTACTGGGCACGACAAATATCAATACGCTTAACCTGGCAAAAATAGGCGTCTACGTGCAGAGCACCGGCGCGAATGCCACGGTAGCGAATGGCTACCCGGCGGGATCGCAGGCAGCGGGCGTATTGGAGGTGATCCCTGCCTCCTGGACGGGCGGCGTTCTCCAGCGTTACACGGTGCAAAATACCGGCCTGGTGTGGACACGTGCGCTCAACGCCTCCTGGAATGGCAGCGATGGACCCTGGCGTAACTGGGAGCAAGTGAGCGCGGTCAATTCCGTTAATGTACCGACCGCCATTCTGACCGCTACCGATATTAATACTTTAGGTTTTGCCAGCGGCAACTCAGGCGCGGCTATTTACTCACAGCCTAAAAATGTGAACGCGACCGCCGCGCTGCACTATCCCCAGACCATCGCGGGTACGTTGTACGTGACACCCAGCGCCTACGGCTGCCAGCAGATGTATGTGACGTTTACGGGTAATATCTGGAATCGCGGATTGTCCGCTGACTGGAACGGGGCAGATGGTCCCTGGAAAGAATGGGTGCCTACCTATAGCGCAAACAACAAACCGACGGCGGCAGACGTAGGCGCCTGGACGGCAGCGCAAAGCGCCGCCAGTGAAAAGGCGCTGGCTGATGAGATTGCGACGGCCTTTAAAATTCGCGCTAATTTAACTGCGACGGATTCCCCGAACATGATCCGCGGCAGTGCCATGTTTGGGCATTACGGTGTGCCAGGCGCCGCAGCCGCGACAACGGATAAGGGCTATCCGCTAAATAATTTCGTCGGCGTGATTTTTGTTACCTGGGGTCCGAATTCCACTCAGCAAATTGCGTTCAATAATAATGGTCGTCAATTCACCCGTTCTGCGACAGGGGCGTGGAACGGTGTTGATGGTCCGTGGTCTGCCTGGAATGAGATTTACTGTCAGGCCAACAAACCGACACCGGCTGACGTCGGCGCGTTACCTGCGGGCGGAACGGCTGTGGCAGCGTCAAAACTCGCCACCGCCCGGAAGATTGCCGGTGTGGAATTTGATGGTACTAAAGACATCAACCTTAATAATTCGAATGTCGGGCTGGGGAATGTCGGGAACTTTGCCGCTGTTCAGCAAGGCGGCGGTGCCGGTATGCAGAGCAATAAAGTTTATATTGGCTGGACGGGTTCTAAGGTCAAAATTCAGGTAGATGCTTCTGATATGGGGGAGGTTTACACCACTAATTTCCCGCCACCACAAAGAGATTCATATACCAAAACGGAATCCGATGGCCGTTATATCTACCGTGATACTGCCACCACAGTTGGTTTTGTTTCGGGCAATGCAAATGATCCCTATATGCGTCACTCAACCACCAATGGCGTTGTTGTCCTCCCCACCAGGACGCAGTTACAAAACGAAATTTCAGGAACTCGAAATTGGTCGGATGGTCGTTTTATTTACGACGTACAGCGCGGCAGTCAGGCGCTGGAGAATGCGGGCTGGACTGCCCAGCAGGTATGGGAAGCGCCGACCGGTTGTTTCATGACGGGGTTAAATATCCGTCCGGATTTGGGCGACTGCCGAATGATGGGGAAATACTACCGCGCATTAATGATTAGAACGGCCAGCGGAAGCTGGCGTCAGGTGGGTAACTAAGATGATCACATTTAAAAATATCAAAATTTCTAAGCAGGTGTTAGAGGAAGGCATTTCCCTGCCCGTGATGTATTTCGAAGATGAAACGGGTCAGGACTGGTACAAACTGCGAGATGAAAAATGGCAGGGCGAAAACTGTTTCATTGCCGTTGGTGCTGACGGATTTATTTCTACCTGGTCGGATAACCCGAACTTTCTCACCTTATCCGAAGGCGTGAGCATTTACGAAATCAGCCGCGAAGCGCTGCCGGAAGATGTCAGTGATCACCCTTACAGCTATGCAAACGGCGAGTTCCTGAAATTTGTACAGCCTGCGATTGACGTCGCCGCGCAGCAAAAAAATACGTTGCTCAGCCAGGCCGCCGCCGCCATTGCTCCGCTACAGGATGCGGTTGATGTTGACGACGCCACCGACGAGGAACTGGCGAGCCTGAAAGCCTGGAAGAAATACCGCGTTGCGCTTAATCGCCTGGATTTATCCGCTGCGCCGGATATCGACTGGCCTGCTGTACCTGAATAAATTGATCGCTGAAAACGATCAATTACGGATAATTGATCAGTAGTAACTATTTGAACATATCCCGCATATGTCTAAGGATATCCCCAGACTTTTTAGGAGGATGAAATGGAATTAAACCAGGAAGAAGCCGAGATGGTGGCGGGATTTATCGCGGCAAACTGGGCGGCATTTTCACAAGCCGCTGAGGGCGTGATATCCGTTTGCGCTTTGCACCGGCTGGCTGAAAAATTAGGGTTGGAGAATTAACTCCCCCGCTTTTCAATTCTATTGACCACTGCCCCCACGAGGGGCTTTTTTGTATCTGGCCTTCACCACGTTGTGCCATTTCCCACACACCCCGCCCGCCGTGCCTGCGCGTACACAACACGCGATGATTGACCTCACCCCAATCACAGGAAAAAACACCATGGCTGATTATCATCACGGTGTGCGCGTTGTTGAAATCAATGACGGCACCCGCGTTATCTCCACCTTTTCCACCGCCATCATCGGGATGGTCTGCACCGCAGAAGATGCGGACGCCGACGCGTTCCCGCTCGATACGCCGGTGCTTATCACCAACGTACTGACCGCCGCAGGCAAGGCCGGTAAAACCGGCACACTCCGCGCCTCATTGATGGCAATCGCCAACCAGGCTAAACCCGTTGTCGTTGTCGTGCGCGTGGCAGAAGGTGACACCGAGGCGGAAACCACCTCGAACATCATCGGCGGCACCGACGCCACCGGCATGTATACCGGCATGAAAGCCCTGCTGTCTGCCCAAACCGAACTCGGCGTAAAGCCGCGCATCCTTGGCGTGCCGGGGCTGGATAATCTGGACGTCGCGACGGCGCTCGGTGCCGTTTGTCAGCAGCTGCGCGCCTTCGGCTATGTCAGCGCCTACGGCTGCAAGACCGTGTCCGATGCCATCAAGTACCGCGAGAATTTCAGCCAGCGTGAGCTGATGGTTGTCTGGCCGGATTTCGTCGCCTGGAACACCACCACCAACGCCAGCGACATCGCGCCCGCCACCGCCTACGCCCTCGGCCTGCGTGCCAAAATCGACGCCGAAACCGGCTGGCATAAAACCCTGTCAAACGTCGGCATCAACGGCGTCACCGGCCTGTCTGCCAGTGTCTACTGGGATTTACAGACCACCGGCACCGACGCCGACCTGCTGAATCAGGCGTGCGTCACCACGCTTATCCGCAAAGACGGCTTTAAGTTCTGGGGGCAGCGCACCTGCTCTGACGATCCGCTTTTCCTGTTTGAGAACTACACCCGCACCGCGCAGGTGCTGGCGGACACCATGGCAGAAGCGCACCTGTGGGCAATGGACAGGCCAATGACCCCGACGCTTATCAAAGACATGATTGCGGGCATCAACGCCAAACTGCGCGAAATGAAAACCGCCGGTCTGATCATCGACGGCACCTGCTGGTACGACGCGGAGGCTAACACCGTCGAAACCCTGAAAGCGGGCAAGATGTTCATTGATTACGACTACACGCCGGTGCCGCCGCTGGAAGATTTAACCCTGCGTCAGCGCATCACCGATCAGTACCTGGCGACGTTCGCCACGGCCATCAACAGCTAAGAGGCGCTAAACCATGGCACTGCCAAAGAAACTGAAATACCTGAACCTGTTTAACGATGGTCACAACTACGTCGGCTTGGTCAGCGCGCTGACGTTGCCAAAGCTGACACGCAAGCTGGAGAACTATCGCGGCGGAGGCATGAACGGTGCCGCGCCGATTGACTTCGGGCTGGACGATGACGCGCTGACGCTGGAATGGACGATGGGCGGGCTGGATACGCTGGTGCTCCAGCAGTGGGGGGCCGTTGACGCTACGCCGCTGCGCTTTGCCGGTTCCTTCCAGCAGGACGATACCGGCGAGATGCTTGCGGTGGAAGTTGTGATGCGCGGGCGTCACAAAGAGATTGATTTCGGCGAATACAAACAGGGCGAAGACACCGAAACCAAAGTGTCCACCCAGTGCACCTATTTCAAACTGAGCATCAACGGGCAGGACGTGATCGAGGTGGACACCGTGAACATGGTGGAAATCGTCAACGGCACTGACCGCCTGGCGGAGCACCGCAAAAACATCGGCCTGTAACCCCTGAGCGGCGCTGGTTCGCGGCGCTGCTATACCCCTTACGATTTAAGAGAATGTTATGAAACAGATTAATGAAGCCGCTATCGAAAACGAAAACGTCATTACCCTGGAAGAACCGATCACCCGTGGCGAGATGGTGATTAACCAGGTTGAAATCATCAAGCCAAACGCCGGTCATCTGCGCGGTATCGGCCTTGCCTCCTTGTCGAATGCGGACGTTGACGCGCTGGTGACTGTGCTGCCGCGCATCACGCTGCCGATCCTCACCAAACAGGAATGTAACGCGCTTTGCCTGCCCGACCTGATCGCCCTGGCGAGCAAGGTGGTCGGTTTTTTATCGCCGAAATCGGAACAGTAAAACTGCCCGCCTCTTTGATAGTTGACGACCTGATGGCTGACATTGCGGCGGTGTTTCACTGGCAGCCCTCGGAACTGTTTGCGATGTCGCTGACCGAGATTATCGGCTGGCGGCGTCGCGCGTTACTGCGTAGCGGAGCCGAAAGTGAGTAATTTACGATTGCAGGTGCTGCTGAACGCCGTAGATCGGGCGTCGCGCCCTTTCCGCTCGGTGGAAAAAGCCAGTAAGGCACTCAGCGGAAACATCCGCAACACGCAGGACACCCTGCGAAATCTAAACGCGCAGGCGTCGCAAATCGACGGCTTTCGCAAGGCGAGCGCGCAGCTGGCCGTCACCCGTGCCAGCCTGAAAAAAGCCAAAGAGGAGGCCAGCAGGCTGTCGCAGGCGTTTGCCAATACGGCGAACCCGACGGCTAAGCAGACGCGGCTGATGGAGGCCGCCAAGCGCGCCGCCAGCGAATTGCAGGCAAAAGAAAACAGCCTGCGCAACTCCGTGCAGCGACAGCGCAGCGCGCTGGAGTCGGCGGGAATTTCCACGCGTAACCTCGCCGCCGAGCAGCGCCGGTTACGAGCCAGCTCGCAGGAGGCTAACGCCACGCTTGCCCGTCAGCGGGAGGAGCTGGCACGGCTGAACCGGCAGCAGCAGCGGCGGGACAACAGCCGCAGGCGTTTTCAGGCAACCCAGCGCGCAGGCGACACCATCCGAAATAACGGCGCGGTAGCGATGGGCGTGGGCTCGGCGGCGCTGTATGCAGAGGGAAAATTTATAGCCCCAGGCATCACTTTTGATAAAGAGATGTCCGGTACACAGGCGATCCTCGGACTGGATAAAACCGACAAAAAGCTGGCGGCTATCCGGCAGCAGGCGCGCGATATCGGCGGAAGTACGGCATTTTCTCCGATGGACGTTGCGCGCACGCAAGGCGTACTTGCCCGCTCCGGCTATAACGCCGACTCCATTCTCAGCTCAACCGAATCCACGGTGAACCTCTCGCTGGCTTCGGGGATTGATATCGCCGACGCCGCCGACATCGTCACTAACATGCAGTCTGCGTTCAACATCCCGATGGATCAGATTAAGCGCGTCTCTGACGTGATGACCAAAGGGTTTACCAGCTCTAACACCAACCTGATTGAGCTGGGCGAAGCGATGAAATACGTGGCACCTATCGCCCAGGCGGCGGGTGCCAGTATCGAAGACACCACCGCGATGCTCGGCGTGCTGGCGGATAACGGCATCAAAGGCAGCATGGCGGGCACCGGTGCCAGCGCGATGTTCAGCCGGTTGCAGGCACCGACGGGGCAGTCACCAGCGGCGCTGAAGGAGCTGGGGATCAGCACGCGGGATAAGAAAGGCAACATGCTGCCTGTTCAGAAAATCCTCACCGACATCAACGCCTCATTCAAAAGGAACAAGCTCGGGACGGCGCAGCAGGCCGAATACCTGAAAGTGATCTTCGGTGAAGAGGCGATGAAAGGCGCGGTGAAGCTGGTGGAGGCCGCAGGCAACGGCAGGCTGACCGAAAAGAAAACCGCGCTGGAAAACTCGCGGGGATCGGCGGCGTCGGTCGCGAAGGTGCAGACCGATAACCTCGACGGCGACCTGAAAAACATGCAGTCCGCGTTTGAGGATTTGCAGATCGAGACCTTTGATAAACAGGACTCCAGCCTGCGAAAGCTGACGCAATCCGCGACTGACTGGCTCGGCAACGTGGGCAAGTGGGTGAAGGCCAACCCGAAGCTGACCGGCACTATCGTTAAGTCAGCGCTGGCGGTGACGAGCCTGGTTGTTGGCCTCGGCGTGCTGGGCGTGGTTGTCGGTCCGGTCGTGAAAGGTCTGGGTTATATCGGCATGGCACTGAAAGGCGTGGGTACCGCGCTGCTGTGGATGGGACGCGCCGCGATGGCAAACCCGCTGCTGGCCGTGGTCGCACTGATCGCGATGGCGGCGATTTATATCTGGGCGAACTGGAGCACGCTGGAGCCGAAGTTTAAAAAGATGTGGGACGCGATTGCCGCCTGGACGACAGAAGCCTGGGCAACCATCACCGACTGGCTGACCGGCACCTGGAACAGCATCGTTGCCGGTGTGCAGGGATTATCGGATAAGTTTGCGGCGGTCTGGACGGGCATTAAAGACGGGGCAAAAACCGGATTTACCGCCTTTGTCGATTATCTCAAATCCTTTGGGCTGAAGATTATCGACGTGGTGAAAAGCCTGCCAGGTAAATTTAAAGAGGCGGGCAGCAATATGATCACCGCGCTGATGAACGGAATTGCAGCGAAGTGGCAGGCGCTGAAAGACAAGCTTTCCAGCATGACGGATTTTCTGCCGGACTGGATGAAGTCGGACGGCGATAAAACCATTTCGGTGAGCGTCAGCAATAGCCTGCCGAAACCGGCTGAGGGGCTTTCTTCCCCTGCGCAGTTTTACGGCACCGGCGGCGAAGCTTACGGCTATGCGGGCATGTTCGATAAAGGCGGCGACATTGCCGCTGGTGAAGTCGGCATTGTGGGCGAGAACGGCGCGGAGCTGGTACGCGGTCCGGTGAGCGTCACGGGGCGTCGGGATACGGCGGCGCTGATGCGTAATCAGGCTCCGGCTGCCGCTCCTACCTTGAACGTCTACGCTGCGCCCGGACAAAGTGCGAAGGACGTCGCCGCCGAGGCAATGCGTTTATTTGAAGATTACATGCGCCGCCAGCGTTCTGCGGCGCGAAGCTCAATGAATTACGGCTAAGGGGGTTTCTATGATGCTGGCTTTGGGGATGTTCGTGTTTATGCTGCAAACCCTGCCCTATCAGAGTTTGCAACGCTCGGCGGAATACCGCTGGCCGACCAATGACCGGATCGGCCTGCGCGCCGCGCCGCAGTTTCTCGGGCAAGGGGATGAAAAAATTACCCTGACCGGCACGCTGCTGCCGGAAATCACCGGCGGCAGACTGAGTCTGGACGCGCTGCGCCTGATGGCGGATCAAGGCCGCGCCTGGTCGCTGATTGGCGGCAACGGTGCGATTTACGGGATGTTCGTGGTGGAAAGCCTCAGTGACGAGCATTCAGAGTTTTTCGCTAACGGTGCCGCCCGCAAAATTGAGTTTACGCTGAGCCTCAAGCGGGTGGATGAAAGCCTGACCGCCATGTTCGGCGATATCAAAACTCAGGCCGACGGCCTTCTGGATCAGGCGGGCGGGATTGCCAGCAATACGCAGAAGTATGCCGGCGGGCTGCTGTCATGATGCCTACAATCGCAATGAATAACGGCGCACAGATTGCGCCGGACTACATGGTTAAACTCGCCGGTTCAGACATCACCACGGATATCAGCAGGCGACTTATCTCGCTGTCGCTGACCGACAACCGCGGCTTTGAGGCTGACCAGCTCGATATAGAGCTGGATGACGCGGACGGGCTGATGAAGATGCCCCCGCGCGGCGCGGTGCTGAGCGTCTTTCTAGGCTGGAAAGGTCAGGCGTTGTTCCATAAGGGGGAGTTTACGGTGGACGAAGTGGAGCATCGGGGCGCGCCGGATACGCTGACGCTGCGCGCCCGCAGCGCCGACTATCGCGGCAGCCTAAATTCCCGCCGCGATAACTCCTATCACGACACAACACTGGAGGCGATAGTCTCCGCCGTCGCGGCGCGAAACAGTCTTGAGCCCGCCGTCGCCGAGTCGCTCAAGGGTGTGAAGGTTTCGCACATCGACCAGACGCAGGAAACCGACGCGGCTTTTATCACCCGTCTGGCCGAGCTGAACGGCGGGGTTGTCGCCATCAAGGCCGGTAAACTGATTTTTATTAAGCCTGGCTCAGCATTAACCGCCAGTGGTAAGCCTATCCCGCAAATGACGCTGACCCGTAGCGATGGCGACGGGCATACGTTCAATATTGCTGACCGTGATGCTTACACCGGCGTATCAGCCACCTGGCTTCATACCAAAGAACCAAAACCTAAAAAGGTAAAGGTACAGAGAAAGAAGAAAGAAAAGCACCTGCGCGCCCTGCAACATCCGGCGGCCAAAAAGACCGCAGCGAAAGCACAAAAAACGCCGGAGGCGAAAGAAGGCGAATATCTGGCGGGCAATGATGAAAACGTGTTTGCGCTGACGACGGTCTACGCCACGCAGAAGGCCGCCATGCGGGCAGCACAGGCCAAATGGGACAAGCTACAGCGTGGCGTCGCACAGTTTTCTATCTCACTGGCTCGCGGACGTGCCGACCTGTTCCCCGAAACCCCGCTTGCGGTGTCAGGCTTTAAAGCAGTGATCGACGCGCAGCCATGGATAATCAGCAAGGTCACGCACAGCCTGAACAATGGCGGCTATACGACCGGGTTGGAACTGGAGGTATTGTTGTCAGATGTGAGTTATGAGGCATCGGAAAGTGGCGAGGCGTATTAGCGCCTCGTTCTTTTTTCAAGATTTTGGTGTAAACACCCACTCACCTGGTGAAGAGTATTCGGTACCATCATCATCCATAACTTTCGCATTTAGAAGTTTTGCGACTTCAAGCATTTTCAAATACAAGGCTGTATCAGGCCATTTCGTTGAGATATTGCCATTACACCACTCAAGCCATGATTCTGGATAAGCGCTTTCACCAGACCATAATGCAAAGAACTCACCACTTGGCTCATAAATGGAAAACTCAGGATCGGTATTAACAACATTCAACCATTCTTCGCTGGAAATCTGACTATCTTCATTATCAGCCCAGAACTCAGCACGTGTGATATGAAATTCGACGCCCACTGCAACCTCTTTGTTTAATGTAAAACACTGTAATAGCGAGTGTATGACTTTCGAAATAACATACAATGATTGAATCTGATTTAAATGATTATATGGTGATTATTATGATGCATTGCCCCAAATGCCAGCACGCAGCTCACGCCCGTTCAAGCCGTTACCTCAGCACCAATACCAAAGAGCGTTATCACCAGTGTCAGAATATCAATTGCAGTTGCACGTTCAAAACTCATGAAACGATCGCCGATATTATTGTTGAGCCAGGAACCGTCCATGCCGTGCTGCTGCATCCGGATAAACATAGTCAGCAGTCGTTGCAAATGCACTGAGACGAAGCCCGCGAAAGCGGGTTTTTACTTTCATAGATTCAGTGAATTAATCCCCTTACATGTATACGACTGACTAAATCAAACATTTACACTGTTTTTATATACAGTAAAATTCACATTCTCAAAAAGGAGGATGTGATGAGTGTAAGAAAGCTGTCTACCGGTAAATGGTTATGTGAATGCTACCCGAACGGGAGTGGAGGTAAGCGATGCCGCAGGCAGTTTGATACCAAAGGTGAAGCCGTTGCCTTTGAAACTTACAGCATGGATCAGGCTAAGAACAAACCGTGGCTGGGTGAGAAGGAAGATCGGCGGAAGCTGAGCGAACTGGTCGATCTCTGGTACAGCCTGCACGGCTGCTCTCTGAATGATAAAAAGGGACGGTTGGGCAAACTGAAGATTATCAGCGCGGGAATGGGTGACCCGATAGCCAGTACCATAACGCCGAGAGACTGGGCGCATTATCGCGATCAGCGGCTGCGCGGTGAGATTGATAACGGCTACAGTACCAGTCTGGCGACCCGAAAAGTGTCAACCGGCACCGTTAACTGTGAGCACGCTTTCCTGCGAGCTGTATTCAACGAGCTGAAACGCCTGGGAGAATGGTCGCTGCCAAACCCTCTCGAGAATATCCGCGAATTTGATCAGCCGGAACGTGAAATGGCATGGCTGAACCAGGGACAAATTCTGCGGCTCATGGCGGCCTGTGAAGAGCATGGGAATGATGAATTAACGCTGATCGTTAAACTGTGCCTTTCGACCGGCGCACGCTGGAACGAGGTCGCCAAAATCAAAAGCTCGCAGATCTCCCCGTACAAACTCACCTTCATCAATACCAAAGGTAAAAAGAATCGTACCGTTCCCCTCGCCCGCCCGCTGTATGACGAATTGATCGCCCGCAAAGGTGTGCCCTTCTCGCCCTGCTATAAGCAGTTCTATAGGGTGATCAGGCTGGCGGGCATCGAACTTCCAGAAGGTCAGATGACGCACGTTCTAAGGCACACGTTTGCCAGTCACTTCATGATGGTCGGCGGCAATATCATCGTGTTGCAGCGCATCCTCGGGCACTCAGATATCCGCGTCACGATGCGTTACGCACACTTCGCTCCCGATCACCTGGAAGACGCTATTTACATGAATCCGCTGGCTCAAATCAGTGGCGATAAAATGGCGATGGAGAATCCAAATGGGTAACATTGAGGGTAAGTTGAATTGAGGTAAGTGCTTGTTTTAAATGTAAGTTATTGATTTTAAAAATCAACAAAAAAAAGACCGAATACGATTCCTATATTCGGTCTAGGGAAATGGCTCTTGGGAGAGAGCCGTGCGCTAAAAGTTGGCATTAATGCAGGCGGTTAAGCCGTACAACTTAAAGAGTAGACGACAGATGACTATTTTCCACCCAGTTTGAAACATAGTGATAATAACAATGATGTATTATTTTCATTGTGTGACAACATACGCAAAACATGGGATTTACATCAGTCAGTTATCGTCGGCACGGCGGTTCAGCAAAGCGACTGAGCTTTGGCAATAAAAGGGGCCAGACTCATTTTTTGCCCTGGGTTCTGCGGGTCGTCCAGCCAGATTTTCTCCAGTGGCACAGCCTGAACCTGATGGTTTTTTACCTGCTCTTTCGCCACGTCATTCAGAGGATATTGCGCCAGCGTGCTGTCGTTAATCACATACAGCGCATTACCGGGACGGCATTGCAGCATGACTTCTTCACGGGTAAAGGCCCAGGCTTTGCCGTATTGCAGACGGCTGATCGTTTCCAACTGGGGTGCCGCAAAGCTGCTGGCAGATAAGGTCAGCAGCACACAAGCTAGCAGTGTTTTCCTCATAATTTTTCCTCGGTGATATTAAATTCCTGGTACTTATTCAGATAACCCGTTCAGCGCGGTGCCAGTGTGGCAAACACACTCACCAGCAGTAACACGCCCAGCGCCAGCCCCCATTCGAGCCAGGTCATCATGATAAAATAGTGTTGTGCCCTGTCGGGATCTTTACCCATTAAGGGCACCAGCCGGTAGCGGTTAAACACAGCGACAGCCACCATCATTCCTACCATGAGCACTTTGACCACCAGAAGACACTGGTAAAGCGACGTCATATCCGTTGGCCAGCGCTGTAAAATAATGGCCGTGTTGATGATACCGGTGAGGATCACCAGCGCGACGGCGGCATGTCCCCAGAGCGAAAAACGGATAAGTGTGGCAATAGCATAAGGTCTTGCCGAAGGCTGTCGGGTATACCCCATACAGATCAGCAACGGCAGCAAACACCCGAACCAGTAGGCCGCGCTGAGCAGGTGCACCACATGATTTGTCCGCTGTACCAGCCCGGGCAGACCTTCATGCATCGCAGCATGGCCGACCAACGCCTGACTCATCAGTAAACCGCATGAGCACAGGAAGACCAGCATATTCCGCGCGGGCAGCCAGTCCATCAAAAGCACCAGCAGCAGCGCGGCCGTCAGTAATAAATGCCAGCGCCAGACTTCACCAAATGCAGTGGTTAAAACCAGCAGCCAGACATTCAGATTCAGCGCATCACTCCAGCCGTTGCCCATCAGCGCAGCCTGAATCGCCAGCATACCGACCGAAGTGACCGCTGCAACCAGGGCGGAGCAGATCATCAGGGTCTGGTTTTTGCGCAACAACACGGCCGAGAAACCTGCAGGCGTCAGCAGCGAGCAGAAAACGCTCAGACCGAAGATTTGCATCAGCGAAGCAAAATGCATGAAGCGGCACAGAACAAACAGTGCAGTCAGACTCATCGCTTATTTAACGGTGAAACTGTACTGACCGTGCGTTTTGTGACCATCAACGGAGACAACGTTCCACGAAACAATGTATTTCCCCGCGCTCAACGCATCGGAAAGTGGCAGAACGGCCTGAGTGTTGTCATTCGCTGCCAGCGTCATTTTGCCGGTTTTCACTGTTTTCTGGCTGGCATCCGTCAGGGTAATTTTACTGAAATCAGGCTCGATCCCTTCACTGAAGCCGAGAGACAGTTCAGTCAGGCTGACGGTTAACACCGAATCCGCCGCCGGGGTTTCTGTTTTCAGATGGGCGTGAGCAGAAGCCTGCTGTGAGATAAATCCGCTCAGCAGAACGGCTGAGACTGCCAGGGCACGGCAAAGAGAAGTGGTTTTTTTGAACACGATAATTCCTTGGCTTGCTTAACGATGAATTTATAACGCCGTCACTTTAGCGCAAACCGCCACAAAACGTTTGCCAAAAAGGCATAAAAAAACGCAGAGGCGGAAGCACTCTGCGTTTTTGTGAACACCTCTGGCGGGAAATTAGCCTGCCGGAGTTTGCGTCACCATATTTTTGAGATCTTTATCCACGAAGAACAGGCCGTTACCGGTGTTGCTGACCAGCGCCAGTTTATCAAGGACTGATTTGAACAACGTCTCTTCTTCATGCTGTTCAGAAACGTACCACTGCAGGAAGTTGAAAGAAGAGTAATCTTTCAGCGTCATAGACAGATCAGCCAGTTCGTTGATTTTCTGGGTGATCAGCTGTTCATGCTCGTAAGTCTGTTTGAACAGATCAGTCAGGGATTCAAAAGCCACCGGCGGAGCGGCAATTGCGCCCAGCAAAGGCAGAGCACCCGTATCGCTGACGTATTTGAACAGGCGATGCATATGGTCCATTTCTTCCATTGAATGCTGTTTAAGGAAAGCGGCGGCACCTTCGTAGCCTTTGTCGCTGCACCATGCACTCATCTGCAAATATAAATTGGCAGAATAAAACTCGAGGTTCAGCTGTTCATTAAGCTGATCAATCATTTCTTTTTTAAGCACGATACGGCTCCATAAATTGAATTAAGTCAGGTGGGCTGATTTATTTATCTGCATTATGCCCGCATCAACACAAAATAAATACACCTTATTCACATTAACATGCACAGCAATAACAATTAATTTTAAACAATTGATTTTAAATCATTTTATAAAGCAATAAATATTCAACAATGATAATCATTAACATGTAATTCCCTATTAAAAGGAATCATTCTTATTTACGATATTAATTAACGTCGCCTTGTTGAATATAATTATCACTTCTGATTTGTGAATGGTTCTTATTTACTCCTGATAATTATCCGCATTCTTTGCCGGGCAAAGGAACATAAAAGCCAAATCGCAACATTCACGCTGGCGCCTGCCTCGGGTACAATGTGGTAAAACGGATCATCGGGAAGCAGTTATGAGCATCAATCTGGCTGAAATCAGCAAAGAAGAAATGGATCGTATCAATGTCGATCTTGCGGCCTCAGCGGTGGCCTTTAAAGAACGCTACAACATGCCGGTTGTCGCTGAGATGGCGGAACGCGAGCAGCCTGCGCATCTGCGCACCTATTTTCGTGAGCGGGTGATGTTCTATCGCGGGGAATCACATAAGTTCTCCCGCTTACCTTATGAGCCGAAGCAAAAGTAAACGGGAGTAGCAGGCAACATTAGCGCCGGGCGGCGAAACGCTGGTTAGTGCGGATCAGTTGATCGAGAATGCCAGGCTCGTCGAACGAATGCCCTGCCCCTTCAATGATGTGCAACTCCGCTTCCGGCCACGCCTGCGCCAGATCCCAGGCATTTTGCACCTGGCAGGCCATATCATAACGGCCATGCACAATGACGGCCGGAATGTGGCGAATACGTGTGACATTTTTCAACAACTGGTCGTCACTTTCCAGAAAACCCAGATGTGTAAAATAGTGGTTTTCTATACGGGCAAACGCCAGCGCAAAATTGTCCTCACCAAAGGATGCCGAACCTTCCGCAGGCAACAGTGTCACGGTCTCCCCTTCCCACAGGCTCCAGATTTTAGCAGCCTCAAGCTGCACAGCGCGATCGCCGGAAGTCAGACGGGCCCGGTAAGAAGCAATCACGTCTTTACGCTCTTCATCCGACAGAATCGACAAAATACGTTGCCACTTTTCCGGGAAGAAGCGGGACGCGCCGTCCTGATAATACCAGGACAGTTCCTGCTTACGCAGCGTGAAGATTCCGCGCAGCACCATCTCGCTGACATGTTCAGGATGCGTCTCGGCATACGCCAGCGCCAGTGTTGAACCCCACGAGCCGCCGAACACCAGCCATTTGTCGACACCGGCCATTTTGCGCAAACGCTCGATATCCTCGACCAGATGCCAGGTTGTATTGTTTTCGAGACTGGCGTGAGGTTTTGAGCGTCCGCAGCCACGCTGGTCAAACAGCATGACGTCATAATCATTGGGATCAAACAACTGACGGTGTACCGATGAGCAGCCGCCGCCGGGTCCGCCGTGGAGAAATACTGCTGGCTTGCCTGCCGGGTTTCCGCTGCGTTCCCAGTAAATTTGGTGACCATCGCCGGTATCAAGCATGCCGCAGGCATAGGCTTCCCGTGGCGGATATAACCCTTTAAATTTTGGCATGACATTTCCTGTTCTATTCGGCCAGTGTATTGATTGATGTGCTTACATCTTCATAACAGCGCATCGGCTAGCCCGCCACAAGGTGTTATAAGCAAAAATCGTTATTTTGCATGCCGTTCGCATACTTATCGCGCAATTTCACTTTCAGGCACGCCCGGCCCGCCTTAAAGCGGCCGTGCAAAGAGTGAAGAAAAACCTGCGAAGACACTTGCAACCGGAGCGAATTAAGCAGTAAATAGCAGAGCAACCCAATCCACCAGCTTTAAGAGAGGCAAATATGAGTAAAGGAATGGATAGCAAAAAGAATGCGAAGAAAAAACCACTGAAAACCCCGGCCGAAAAAAAGGCTGAGAAAAAAGCCAAGAAAGCTTCTGCCTGACAATGGACTTCGTAGAATAAACCCGCCGAGAGCGGGTTTTTTTATTCTCCCCGTCCTACTTCGCGCTGCAGTGGCGTTGGCTGCAACCCGAATTATTTAGGGGAAAGGTGTGATATTTAGTGCTTCGCTGCCAGCGCCAGCACAAAGGCATATTCCAGCGCGATATCTTCGTAGGCTTTGAAGCGTCCGGATTTACCGCCGTGCCCGGAATCCATATCGGTATGCATCAGCAACTGGTTATCATCGGTTTTAAGCTCGCGTAATTTCGCCACCCATTTTGCCGGCTCCCAGTATTGCACCTGCGAATCATGCAGTCCGGTGGTCACCAGCATATGCGGATATGCCTGCGCGCGAACCTGATCATATGGGCTGTATTGCAGCATATAGTCATAATACGCTTTGTCGTTCGGGTTGCCCCACTCGTCATATTCACCGGTGGTCAGTGGAATGGATTCATCAAGCATGGTGGTCACCACGTCAACGAACGGCACCTGTGCCACAATGCCGCGATACAATTCTGGCGCCTGATTAATAATCGCGCCCATCAGCAAACCGCCTGCACTGCCGCCCATGGCGTAAACCTGCCCGGCGTCACCGTAGCCTTCAGCAACCAGTTCTTTGGTCACATCAATGAAGTCATGGAAAGTGTTGAGTTTGTTGAACAGTTTGCCATCGTCATACCATTGCTGGCCCAACTCAGCGCCACCGCGGATGTGCGCCAGTACGAAAACAAATCCTCTGTCGAGTAAACTCAGACGGCTGCCACTGAACGCCGGATCCATACTGCTGCCATAGGAACCGTAACCGTAAACCAGTAACGGATTTTCATTCGGCTTAAACAGTTCGCGGCGATACACCAGTGACACCGGGACTTTCACGCCGTCACGTGCCGTAACCCAGACACGTTCGCTGCGATAATTTGCCGCATCAAAGTCTTTCACTTCCTGCTGCTTGAGCAGCGTACGGTCATGCGTATCCAGATCGAGTTCAAACAGCGAGCTCGGCATGGTCATGGAAGAATAACCATAACGCAGCAATGAGGTGTCCGGCTCCGGGTTGTACGCCAGCCAGGTGGTATAGGTCGGATCGTCAAACGCCAGCGATTTTTCCTCGCCAGTTTTCCAGTGGATCTGACGCAATTGCGTCAGCCCCTGATGACGTTCTTCCACCACCAGCCAGTCACGGAACAGGCTGAAGCCTTCAAGCATCACTTCAATACGCGGCGCAATCAGGGTCTGCCAGTTTGCTTCCACGCCATCTTCACTCTTATAAAGTCCGAAGTTTTTGCCATCTTTATTGGAGCGGATGTAGAAATGCCCGAGGTAATGATCGAGAGCGTATTCATGATCTTTACGGCGTGAGAGAAACACCTGCGGTTTTGCCTGCGGATCATCGGCATCCAGCAGCAGGATCTCGGAAGTCGTGGTGCTGTCGAGGTGGATCAGAATGTATTTTTCAGACGTGGTTTTATCCAGCCCGACGTAAAACGTGTCGTCTTTCTCTTCATACACCAGCGTGTCGGTCTTAGGATCAGTGCCGACCACGTGGCGATAAACCTGATACGGCAGCAACGTTTTCTTGTGTTTGCGCACGTAATACAGTGTCTGAGAATCGTTCGCCCATTCGCTGCTGCCGGAGGTGTTTTTCAGCAGATCGTCAGTCCAGGTTTCGTCATCAAGTTTTTTGATGCGGATGTCGTACTGACGGCGCGAAAGAAAGTCTTCCGCCACGGCCATCAGTTTGTTATCAGGGCTGATATCCAGACCGCCCAGCGTGTAAAATTCGCTGTCTCTGGCACGTTCATTGCCATCAATCAGCGTGCTCCAGTTTTCATGTTCCGCTGCGGGCTGACGCAGATAAATGGCGTATTCGTTGCCCGGTTCATAACGGGTCTGATAACGGTAGCCATGTTTCACGTAGGGAACGGAATGATCCTGTTGCGCAATACGCGCAACCATTTCGCCATACAGGGTTTCACGCAGCGCCTGATGCGGTTGCATGGCCTGTTCGGTATATTGGTTTTCAGCGGTCAGATACGCCAGAACCTGAGGATCGGCGCGGTCATCATCACGCAGCCAGTAATAGTTATCGACGCGGTCATCGCCGTGTACGCTCAGGGTTTGCGGGCGTTTTTCAGCCTTTGGAGGTGTCATCATCTCGGGATCTCTTTGTCCTCTTTGCGGTGTGACAAGAGTGACAGGTTTAGGCAGGGAAACCAAGAGACGTCAATGCAGGGAAATAATGCGTCCGCTAAGAAATAACGGACGCAACCGGAAGTGCAGAACGGCTATACCGGCGTGCTGTAGCTGATTTCGCCGATCTGGCAGTTGAGGGTCACCTGATAGGTTTTATCAGTATGATCACCGCGCACTTTTAGCGGGATATTCCATCTGGCGTTATTGCCGCTGATGCTGTCAGTCACCACCCAGGCCACCGGCGTGGAGGTGCCGAGCACTTTTTTATCTGCATCCCAGCGCGGAATACGGTTTTGCAGGAAATCACGTTTAACCAGTGCCGCCACTTCATCTTTTGTGGCCGTGGAACAGGGTGTTACCGTTGCCGTTCTCACTTCAGGCTCATCGGCCTGTGCAACCTGGCTCAGACCGCTCATTCCTGCAACGGCCATCACAACGCCCAAGATTATCTTTTTCATCGTTCGTCTTCCCAGTCTTTGTCGTTCATTCAGTTGACCTTGCCGGACAATATCCCTACATAAGGCAAGGTCATCGCTTGCGTTAGATAATATAATCCTCAACAAGGCAATAACACAACATTAACAATAAGACGACCAATGCAAAGCGATAATAAACCCGGTTAACGCAAGATAATGGCTTTGCAATTCTTGCCTTTAATTTTCCCTTCCTGCAAACGTTGCAGCGCTTTCTTAGCGCTCTTCTGACGAATCGCCACATAAGCGTGAACCGGGAACATATCGATTTTACCGACTTCAGCTGCGGTCAGCCCGGCGTCACCGGTCAGCGCGCCCAGAATATCGCCGGGACGGATTTTGGCTTTACGGCCGCCATCGATGCATAACGTTGCCATTTCAGGATCAAGCGCCACCGGGGCGGCGGCCAGTGCCTGCGCTGCGGGCTGCCAGGTAAACCGCTGGCGGGTGTAATCTTCCAGCGCCGTTACACGCGGCATTTCCTGCGGTGTCACGAGGCTGACGGCCAGGCCACTGGTGCCCGCACGACCGGTACGGCCCACGCGGTGAACGTGAACTTCCGGGTCGAAAGACAGCTCGTAATTAATGACCAGGCCGAGCTGTTTGATGTCCAGCCCGCGTGCCGCAACATCTGTCGCCACCAGTACGCGGCAACTGCCGTTGGAGAAACGCACCAGTACGCGGTCGCGGTCACGCTGCTCGAGGTCGCCGTTCAGCGCCAGCGCACTGATGCCTTTCGCCTTCAGGTCATCACAAACATCCTGACAGTCACGTTTGGTGTTACAGAACACCACACAGGAAGTCGGCTGATACTGATACAGCACCGCGGCCAGCAGCGATAAGCGCTGATGTTTGTCGGCTTCGATGAAAATCTGCCTGATATCAGCAATGTCATCTTCGCCTTCGATTTCTACCTTCAGCGGCTGACGCTGAAATTTAGAACTGATGCGCTCAATGCCGTCCGGATACGTCGCGGAGAACAGCAGCGTCTGGCGATCCTGCGGCGTATAACTGACAACATCTTCGATATCTTCGCTAAAGCCCATATCCAGCATGCGGTCCGCTTCATCCAGCACCAGTACTTTCAGTTCGTCCAGTTTCAGCGTGCCTTTACGCAAATGCTCCTGAATACGGCCCGGCGTACCCACCACAATGTGCGGCGGATGGACCAGCGATTCAAGCTGTGGTCCGATTGCCTGGCCACCGCACAGGGTCAGAATTTTGATGTTTTGGGTAAAACGCGCCAGACGGCGTAATTCTTTGCTGACCTGATCGGCCAGTTCGCGGGTCGGACACAATACCAGCGCCTGAGCGACGAACTGTGAAACGGTAATGCTGTTCAGTAAACCGATACCGAAAGCGGCTGTTTTACCGCTGCCGGTTTTGGCTTTGGCGCGGACGTCCTGACCCAGCAGGATGGCAGGCAACGACGCTTCCTGAATCGGGGTCATTTCGGTGTAACCCAGTTCATTCAGGTTAGAAAGTTGCTCAACGGGTAATGTCAGGGCAGAAAAGGAATGCGTGCTCAAGGGCGATAACTCTTTATGTGAGGCAAAAATCGGGACAGCGGCAGGAAGCCTGACGCCATGGTTTGGGTAAATGATAACAGAGACGCCCGCAGACTGCCTTAAACGGCAGAAAACAGGCTGAAAAAATCCTGCTTTTATTCCCGCTTAAATTTATCAACAGCACTGCGCAATCGTTTTCGTCGACAATAATTTCAGATATACTGCGCGCCGAAATTCCTATTTTCCTTCACACAGATCTGGGTACGAAGCTATGTTAACCATTGGTACTGCACTGCGCACTGGCGCCACCCGCGTCATGTTATTAGGCTCCGGCGAACTGGGCAAAGAAGTGGCGATTGAATGCCAGCGACTGGGTCTGGAAGTGATCGCCGTTGATCGCTATGCCGATGCACCCGCGATGCAGGTCGCCCATCGCAGCCATGTCATTAACATGCTGGATGGCGATGCACTGAAACAGGTTATCGAAAGCGAACACCCTGATTTTATCGTGCCGGAAATCGAAGCGATTGCCACCAGCATGCTGGTCGAGCTGGAAAAACAGGGTCACAACGTCGTGCCTTGTGCTGAAGCGACACGCCTGACCATGAACCGCGAAGGCATCCGTCGTCTGGCTGCCGAAACGCTGAAGCTGCCCACTTCCACTTATCAGTTTGCCGATGATGAAGCATCTTTCCGTGAGGCGATCGACGCCATCGGCTATCCGTGCATTATCAAACCGGTGATGAGCTCTTCCGGTAAAGGTCAGAGCCTGATCCGCAGTGCCGATCAGTTACAGGCGGCATGGGATTATGCCCAGCAAGGTGGCCGTGCTGGCGGCGGACGTGTCATCGTTGAAGGTCTGGTGAAGTTTGATTTTGAAATCACCCTGCTGACGATCAGCGCCGTTGATGGCATTCATTTCTGTGCGCCAATCGGACACCGTCAGGAAGACGGTGATTACCGCGAATCCTGGCAGCCACAGCAGATGACAGACCTTGCATTGCAGCGCGCCAAAGACATCGCAGAGAAAGTGGTGAAAGCGTTGGGCGGTAAAGGTCTGTTTGGCGTTGAACTGTTTGTTTGTGGTGATGAAGTGATCTTCAGCGAAGTGTCACCTCGCCCGCACGACACCGGGATGGTAACGCTGATTTCTCAGGATTTATCAGAGTTCGCCCTGCATGTGCGCGCATTCCTCGGTCTGCCGGTGGGCAATATCCGCCAGTTCGGCCCTTCCGCTTCTGCCGTAATCCTGCCGGAACTGACCAGCAGCAACGTGACGTTTACCGGCCTGGAAAACGCACTGACCGGTTACAACCAGATCCGTCTGTTCGGTAAGCCGGAAATCAGTGGTAAGCGCCGCCTTGGCGTAGCGCTGGCGACGGCGGACAACGTTGAAGACGCCGTGGAACAGGCCAAACAGGCAGCGGCTGCAGTGGTGGTTAAAGGCTAATCCATTCCTGACGCTGAGATGAAAAAAAACCGGACGCCTGAAAAGAGTCCGGTTTTTCTTTGCAGCAAAGGGAAACTGCGGAGCAACGTTTTATTCGTCGTCTTCGTCATCAAAAATGACGGTCACACGGTCACCTTTATGCGTTTCGCGGATTTCTTCTGCAACGGTCGCAATGGCTTCGCCGCTGCTCATGCCGTTTTCCATTAACTGGCGGATACGATCGGCGGCCTGTTCTTGTTCGTGATGTGATAATGAAGGCATACCTGTCAGCATGGGAGTGTCCTGTTGTACGGGTGATAATAAAAAGCCCGCGCAGTGCGGGGTTGCACAGTATACGCCTTATTCACGCAAATCGCCTGCGCTGCTTTCAGGCAGCCCGATCTGTGTTAGGATCCTGAAAAATAGTCACTGCGCCAGAGAAACTCATACCCGTCATGCCATCCGCCCAACCCGTTGTTTTCCATTCATTACCTTATCAGCCCGATGCAATAACTGAACGGTTCGCGCCGCTTTCTGCTTTGCCGTGGGCGATGTTACTGCATTCAGGTTCGGCACAGCACCAGCATAATCGTTTCGATATTCTGGTGGCCGATCCGCTGATCACGCTGACCACACGTGGCAAGCTAACGCAGATTGAGCACAACGGCATGGCCGAAACCCGGACTGAAGATCCGTTTGCTTTACTGGAAGAGCAAATGGCAGTGGCCGGTTTACGGGCAGAAAGTTCAGCGGATTTTCCTTTTCTGGGCGGCGCACTGGGTTTGTTCGGTTATGACCTGGGGCGCAGGATAGAAACATTGCCTGAAACTGCAGAACGGGATATTGACCTGCCGGATATGGCGGTAGGGATTTATGACTGGGCGCTGATTGCCGATCACCATTTACAGCGCCTGACGCTGATTTGCCATGGTGACGTTTCTGAACGTTTACGCTGGCTGGCCCAGTACCAACCTGTTCCTTCTCCTGCGCCTTTCTGTTTACATGCGCCGTGGCGGGCAAATATGAGCCGCGAAGAATACGGTGAGAAATTCCGTAAGATTCAGGAATATATTCACAGTGGTGATTGCTATCAGATCAATCTGGCGCAGCGGTTTTCGACGGAATACAGCGGCGATGAATGGCAGGCTTTCCTGCGCCTCAATCAGGCTAACCGCGCCCCTTTCTCCGCGTTTCTGCGTCTGCCGGAAAATGCCGTTGTCTGTCTTTCACCCGAGCGTTTCATCTGGCTGAAAGACGCTGAGATACAGACCCGCCCGATTAAGGGAACGCTGCCGCGCTGCGAAGATCCGACTGAGGATATGCAGCAGGCAGAACGGCTCGCGGCATCGGAAAAGGATCGCGCCGAAAACCTGATGATTGTCGATTTGCTGCGTAACGATATCGGCCGCGTGGCGACACCCGGCAGTGTGCGGGTGCCGGAGCTGTTCGTTGTGGAGCCCTTCCCCGCCGTCCATCATCTGGTCAGCACGATCACCGCCCGGTTACCCGAAACCTGTCACGCCAGCGCCTTACTGCGTGCCTGTTTCCCCGGCGGCTCCATTACCGGTGCGCCCAAAGTGCGTGCCATGGAAATTATCGAAGAACTTGAACCGCACCGGCGCAACGGCTATTGCGGCAGCATTGCATATCTGAGTTGCTGCGGCACGATGGACAGCAATATCACCATCCGCACATTGCTCACCGCACAGGGCAAAATTTACTGCTGGGCGGGTGGCGGGATCGTCGCTGACAGTCAGGAACAGGCGGAATATCAGGAAACTTTTGATAAGATTGCCCGTATTCTGCCTGAATTAGGAGAAATACAGCCGTGACGCTGCTGGAACAACACGCGCCCTTACAGACGTTTTCACCTGCCGTGGAAGATTTCATCCTGCGTTTTCAATTGCAGCAGCCGCGCCTGCCTGCTGCGGCGTTGCGCGGAACCCGCCACGCCGCTGTGTTGATCCCGATTATTTGTCGTCCGGAACCGACCCTTTTACTGACGCGCCGCTCCGATCAGTTGCGTAAACACGCCGGCCAGGTCGCCTTTCCCGGTGGTGCAGCAGATGCTTCCGATGCCTCGATTATTGCCACCGCATTACGCGAAGCGCATGAAGAGGTCGCGATCCCCCCTGAACAGGTTCATATATTAGGCACACTGTCGCCGCAGGACAGCAGCAGCGGTTTTCAGGTCACGCCGGTTATCGGGCTGTTGCCTGTTGATGTACCACTGCATCCCGCGGAAGATGAAGTCGCCGAGTTGTTTGAAATGCCGCTGCGGGAAGCCTTTGATCTCGCACGTTATCACCCCCTGGATATTCACCGCAGAGGCACTCATCACCGGGTTTATCTGTCCTGGTATCAGCAACAATTTGTCTGGGGGCTGACGGCGGGAATCATCCGTCAGTTGGCCCGGCAGGTTGAAGTCTGAGCTCAGTGATTACATTACGATCACACTTTTGCATCAAATAAGTTTATTTCATGCGAAAAATGAAACTTTTGCCTCTCAGCCCTTTTAAACTATAAGTCTATCCATAAGAACAAGAGACCCGTCCATAAGGGCTGTCTCTGGTGTTGGTTCATTTATGGAAGCCAGGGATCCCGTTCCCTGCCGCAATCTATTACAGGAGTATTCGACGTGATTAGCGTTTTCGACATGTTCAAGGTCGGGATTGGCCCTTCCAGTTCCCATACTTTGGGCCCGATGAAAGCAGGCAAACAGTTCGCTGATGACCTGCTGGAAAAGGGCATGATGCCTGCCGTTACGCGTGTCGCCGTGGACGTTTTTGGTTCTTTGTCTCTGACAGGTAAAGGCCACCACACAGATATCGCCATTATTTTAGGTCTGGCGGGCAATCAGCCAGATACCGTCGACATCGACGGCATTCCGCATTTTATCCGCGACGTTGAGCAACGTGAGCGTCTGCCGCTGGGCGGAACCCAGCATGAAGTCGATTTCCCACGTGATACCGGTATGGTGTTCCGCGGGGAGAATTTACCGCGTCACGAAAACGCCATGCAAATTCACGCTTTTGCTGGCGACAAGATGATTTACAGCAAAACCTATTACTCGGTCGGCGGCGGCTTTATCGTTGATGACGAGCATTTCGGTCAGCCTGTGCTGGATGAAGTGGCGGTGCCGTACAGCTTTAATTCGGCCAGTGAAATGCTGGCAAAATGTAAGGAAACCGGGCTGTCATTATCCGGCCTGGTGATGAAAAACGAGCTGGCGCAGCACAGTAAGCAGGACATTGAGCAGTATTTCGAGAAGATCTGGCACACCATGCAGGCCTGTATCGATCGCGGCCTGAATACCGAAGGCGTTCTGCCTGGCCCGTTGCGGGTGCCGCGTCGTGCTTCTGCCCTGCGCCGGATGCTGGTGTCAAACGACAAACTTTCCAGTGACCCGATGAACGTGATCGACTGGGTGAATATGTTTGCCCTCGCGGTTAACGAAGAAAATGCGGCGGGCGGACGTGTCGTGACGGCGCCCACCAACGGCGCATGCGGCATTGTGCCTGCGGTGCTGGCGTATTATGACCAGTTCATTCAGTCGGTCAGCCCGGATATTTATCTGCGCTATTTCCTGAGTTCCGGTGCTATCGGTATTCTGTATAAAATGAATGCGTCGATTTCAGGCGCGGAAGTGGGCTGTCAGGGCGAAGTTGGCGTAGCCTGTTCAATGGCGGCGGCAGGCTTGACGGAATTGCTGGGCGGCAGCCCGGAACAGGTGTGCGTTGCGGCCGAAATTGGCATGGAACACAATCTGGGATTAACCTGTGACCCTGTTGCCGGACAAGTTCAGGTACCGTGCATCGAACGTAATGCCATCGCGTCAGTGAAAGCCATTAATGCCGCCCGTATGGCATTACGCCGCACCAGTGAGCCGAGAGTTTCACTGGATAAAGTCATTGAGACAATGTACGAAACCGGTAAAGATATGAATTCCAAATATCGGGAAACCTCGCGTGGCGGTCTGGCGATTAAGGTTCAGTGCGACTGATCCGGTCGAAAAGATGACCTCTTCCTGCGGTATTTTCAGGTTGTATTAATTTCAACCAATTTACCGCAGGAAATACCACCTGGCCGGTAGCCGGCAGCAATAAAACCTTCGCTAACAACAACCTGTTGTATTATCAATACATAATGGTAGTGAGACTTGCATTATACCCTGCAGGTGCGGCATGCTGATTTCCGCCTGATTTCCCTGTCCGGGTCCCCCTTATTACGTCTGCGTAAATGTCGGAAATGGACAGGAAAAACCTCAGTGACACTGTCACCTGTATGTTTTTTTTTCGATTTGAACAGAGAAATATAGGGAGTTTGCCGCTACTCAAACTGAGCGCCCGACGATTTACAGCTACTCTCTATAAAAACGAAATGGCTGTTACGCATCGGTAACCCTTTAAAATAATAATTTTGAGCCTGCCTTTAACTCGGGATAAAAGGATTAGAACGATGCTGTTCTCCCAGACCGGACTCGCGAAGTATCGCTACTATCGCATTGCCCTCGCCAGTGCAATGGGGATATGTACGCTGCTTCTGACGCTGGGCATTCGTATCTACGAACAAGCCCAGGTTATCGCCGAAGATCAAAAACGTGTGGCTGTTCACACCGTTGAAAAACTGGAAAAATTGCTTGAACCCGCTTCTCCGGCCGGCAAAATTATTCCTTTCGACCAGACACTTGCCTGTAAGGCACAGCAACCTCTGTTACAACAAACCGTCGCCCGCATGCAAACATTACGTTCAATCAGTCTCGTCAGCAACGGCACCATTGTTTGTTCAAGCCTGGTAGGCACGCTGGATCTGAATTTCAATCAAACCTTGCCTTCCTTCGCACAGGGTAAAACCCAACTTGAGTTGCGCGCCTCGAAATGGAGCCGTGTCAATACACCGACGCTGGTTTTATGGCATCCGACCACACCGGATAATCTTAACGGTGAACTGTTTGTCTATAACATCGGGATCTTGTCGAATTTCCTGCTCGAGCCCCAGCCGCCTTATGCCAGCCACATCGTTCTCAACGTCGGACAACAAAATCTCGAATACGGCAAAAATTCAATCATCAACACCAGTGCCCTGCCGCGCGCCCCTTTGCTGAGCGCCCGATCGGAAAAATATGATTTTGCGGTCTCTATTTATGGTGAAGAAGCCAGCACACTGGCCTGGGAGGAGCTGTTTTCACATCTGCCGCTGTCGGTTCTGATCAGCCTGCTGACAGCAACAGCCATATATCTGTTCTCCGGCAGTCGCATCAGTCTGGCTTATCCGATCAGCCACGGCATTTCCCACCGCGAGTTTAAAGTTTATTGTCAGCCCATTATTAACAGTACGGATGGCCGTTGTATTGGCGTGGAAACACTGATGCGCTGGAAAAACCGCCGGCAGGAATGGGTTTCGCCCGATGTGTTTATTCCTCTGGCTGAACAGCACGGCTTAATCATTGCGCTGACACGCTATCTCATTCAGACAGTCGCTGAAAATCTGTCCGTATTTCCGGCAACGCCGGGTTTTTACGTCAGTATTAATGTTGCAGCACAACACTTTAATAATATGGAAATTGTTGATGACATCCGAAAGCTGTGGCTTCCGGCGCAGCCGTCAGTTTCTCTCATGCTGGAGCTGACGGAACGGACGCGGTTACAGGAGTTACGTGCTGCTGAGATTTCACAGTTGAAAGAAATGGGTATTCTGCTGGCCATTGATGATTTCGGGACGGGTCACAGTTCCCTGAGCTATCTCAAAACCCTTAATCCCGATGTGCTGAAAATCGATCAGGCGTTTACGGCCTCAATTGGCACCGATGCGATTAACGCCACCGTCACGGATACCATCATCACACTGGCGCAGCGTCTCAATCTAAAGCTGATTGCTGAAGGGGTGGAAACCCGTGAGCAGGTAGATTATCTGCGCGAACGCAGGGTCGATTCATTGCAGGGCTACTACTTTGCCCGCCCGATGCCTATAGAAGTATTCCCAATCTGGCTGGAACGTTATAAAAAAACTACGCAGAACATGGAATTGCAGGATAATACAGATCCGGTCTGAAGGTGAGAACCCGTTTTCCCCGACCATAAAAAACGGCGACCTGAGTCGCCGTTTTACATCCCGAAATAAAGCCCCGTTACTGGTCTTCATCCCATTTGTCTTCTGATTTCAGCCGCGTAATACGCACGCGTTCGATACGGTATTCCGACACGTCAAGAATTTCAAAGTGCAGCGACGCCATTTCGATCACTTCACCCACGACCGGCATTTGTCCTGATTTCGACAGCAGCAGCCCGGCAAGAGAAGCAAAATCGTCGTCAGCATTCACCAGCGTTTTGACGTCCAGAATTTGCTGCAACAGATGCAAATCGGTTCCGCCTTTAGCAATCCAGCTATCACCGTCAGTCACGACGTCCGGCGTTTCATCTTCGTCCGGGAATTCACCTGCGATGGCCTCCAGCACATCCAGCGGCGTCACCAGCCCCTGAATCACACCAAACTCATTGCTGACCATCACCAGACGACCTTTGGCTTTACGCAGAACGGCCAACAAGTTGATGACATCCATGGTTTCCGGCACCACAATCGGCGGCGTTTTTTCCGCGAACGCGACAATGCTTTCACCGTTTTCCAGCGCCACCAGCAGATCTTTGGCACGCACCACACCGATAACATCATCCAGTGAATAACGGCAAATCGGGAACAGGCTGTGCGGCGTATCGAGAAGCTGACTGCGGATTTCATCCGGTGACTTTTCACAGTCTACCCAGGAAATCTCGGTGCGTGGCGTCATGATGCTGCGCAGGGAGCGTGACGCCAGCGTCAGCACGCCGGTGATCATGTGACGTTCTTCTTCCGCAAAGGTTTCACCGGCTGGCAATACATCGCCAGCGGGCTCATCTTCATGCTCATTCTGGCGTTTCCCGCCCATCAGTCGCTGAATAGCTTCCGCTGTACGTTCACGCATCGGACGGCTGGACTGGCTTTTCAGGAAGTTGCGGCGCGCAATCTGATTGAACAATTCAATCAGGATAGAGAAACCAATCGCGGCGTACAGGTAACCTTTCGGAATGTGGAACCCGAAGCCTTCAGCAATCAGACTCAGACCAATCATTAGCAGGAAGCTGAGGCATAGCACCACGACGGTTGGATGATTGTTTACGAAACGGGTCAGCGATTTCGATGCCAGCAGCATCACGCCCATGGCAATAATCACTGCAGTCATCATGACGGCCAGGTTATTCACCATACCGACGGCGGTTATCACCGCATCCAGCGAGAAGACCGCGTCCAGCACAACAATCTGCGCCACCACAGCCCAGAAGCTGGCATAGCCGCGATTCGTTGTTCCATGCTCGTCATGCCCTTCCAGCCGCTCATGCAGCTCTGTGGTGGCTTTGAATAGCAGGAATATCCCCCCGACTAACAAAATCAGATCACGGCCGGAGAAACTGAACTGCGCAATACTGAACAGCGGCGTGGTCAGTTTCACCATCCACGAAATCAGTGACAGCAAACCTAAACGCATGATCAGCGCCAGCGAGAGGCCGATGATACGGGCTTTATCACGCTGCTTCGGTGGCAGTTTATCGGCAAGAATGGCAATAAAAACAAGGTTGTCGATACCCAGAACAATTTCAAGCACGACAAGCGTCAGCAAACCGACCCAAATTGAAGGGTCCATCAAAAATTCCATGTCAGACTCCGCAATGAGTTAAAGAAAAAAGACGCACAAAAACACCACACCCCAGGCTGTCAGATGACCGTCCGGAAGTATTGGCTGCAGAAATAGCAGATGAAAGCGGTTTCAGTGCGGCTGAAATCAGGCCCATCGGGGCAGATTTGCCGGTAAGAATGAGGTGAAAAAGCGAAGAATAGTGACGTCGGTGACAGTCCATAGGGAGGGCTGAGGCCCGGTACTCCTGTTCAATTATTCGGAAAATCACTTTATCAGGAATGATTATTTGAAGAAAGAGTGATCTTTTACCTTCAGCATCAGTTTGTAACATCTATGCTGTTTTAATGTGCGATGTGAAACCGTATTCACAATACGTCGTTCAATAACGGACAGTCGTCACAAAAATTATTTTTTCGCACACTAAAATAAATCACGTCGCACAACCCGTTGAGGTTCTGCAATTTATAGTTTTGCAGTCTTATCAGAAATTAAGGACAGTCAGGACGCACGGAATGCCCCGTCCGCCTCAGGAATAAAAACGGGCGGATATCATCAGCACCATTACTTATGTGCATAACTCTTTCCCAGAGTTAACAGAGGAGGTAGCGAGTGAGTATTGCTATTATCATCGGCACGCACGGGTCAGCAGCTGAGCAATTGCTGAAAACAGCGGAAATGATTTTAGGTGAACAGGATAATGTCGCCTTTATTGATTTCGTTCCCGGCGAAAACGCCGAAACCCTGATCGAAAAGTACACGGCTAAGTTGGGTGGTTTAGACACCAGCAGCGGCGTCCTTTTCCTGGTCGACACCTGGGGTGGCAGCCCGTTCAATGCCGCCAGCCGTATTGTTGTCGATAAGGAAAATTACGAAGTTGTCACCGGTGTTAACATCCCGATGCTGGCAGAGACTTTCATGGCACGTGATGACAATCCTGCTTTCGCAGAACTGGTTGCCATTGCAGTGGAGACGGGTCGTATCGGCGTAAAAGCGCTGAAAACCCCTGAACCTGCCGCTCAAGCCCCTGCCGCCGCCCCGGCGCCAAAAGCAGCCGCCCCGGCGAAACCTGCCGGTCCGAACGACCATATGAAGATCGGCCTTGCCCGAATCGATGACCGTTTGATCCATGGCCAGGTCGCGACCCGCTGGACCAAAGAAACCAACGTGACACGCATTATTGTTGTCAGCGACGAAGTGGCTGCCGATACCGTGCGTAAAACGTTGCTGACTCAGGTTGCTCCTCCTGGTGTTACCGCACACGTTGTTGACGTTGCGAAAGCCATTCGTGTCTGGGATAACCCAAAATACGCGGGCGATCGCGTCATGTTCCTGTTCACTAACCCGACAGATGTTCTGCGTCTGGTTGAGGGTGGCGTGAAAATCACCTCCGTAAACATTGGTGGTATGGCTTTCCGCCAGGGTAAAACTCAGGTGAATAACGCCGTGTCTGTCGATGAAAAAGATATCGAAGCATTCAGGAAACTGAATGAAAAAGGTATCGAACTTGAAGTGCGTAAAGTCTCTACTGACTCACGCCTCAAGATGATGGATCTCATTAATAAAATGAATTAATAAGCGCGCCGTTGTTGGCAGATTCCCTCAACGTTATCTGTCTGGTGTGCCTGTTTATACTCAGCGTCCTTTGGTCATAGGAGAAGTGCAATGGAGATCACCACACTACAAATTGTGCTGATATTTATTGTCGCATGTATTGCCGGGATGGGTTCGATCCTGGATGAATTTCAGTTTCACCGTCCGTTAGTCGCCTGTACTTTGATCGGTTTTGTTCTTGGTGATGTAAAAACCGGGATCATCATCGGGGGTACTCTGGAAATGATCGCGCTTGGCTGGATGAACATCGGTGCTGCTGTTGCGCCAGATGCTGCCCTCGCCTCTATCATTTCTACCATTCTGGTTATCGCAGGCGGTCAGTCTGTCGGTGCCGGTATCGCACTGGCGATACCGCTGGCAGCAGCAGGTCAGGTATTAACCATCATCGTTCGTACCATCACCGTCGCCTTCCAGCACGCAGCGGATAAAGCGGCTGAAAAAGGGAATCTGAGCGCGATTAGCTGGATCCACGTTTCAGCGTTGATCCTGCAGGCAATGCGTATTGCCATCCCTGCTGTGATTGTTGCTGTGTCTGTGGGTACTGCTATTGTTCATGACTTACTGGCTTCAATCCCTGAAGTGGTTACCAACGGTCTGAACATCGCTGGTGGTATGATCGTCGTCGTGGGTTACGCCATGGTCATCAACATGATGCGTGCTGGCTACCTGATGCCGTTCTTCTACCTCGGTTTCGTTACTGCTGCATTCACCAACTTCAACCTGGTTGCACTGGGTGTGATTGGTGTGGTGATGGCTGTTCTTTACATCCAGTTGAGCCCGAAATACAACAAGTCTGCGCAAGCGGCGGCTGCACCGGGTGTTAACGATCTCGACAACGAATTGGATTAAGGGTGAAGGACATGGTTGATCAAACTGCAGTTAAAAAACTCACGGCCAGCGATATTCGCGGTGTGTTTATACGCTCCAACCTTTTCCAGGGGTCATGGAACTTCGAACGTATGCAGGCTCTGGGCTTCTGCTTCTGTATGGTGCCTGCAATCCGTCGTCTCTACCCTGAAAATAACGACGATCGCAAAGCGGCTATCAAACGCCACCTGGAATTCTTTAATACCCATCCTTACGTTGCGGCTCCGGTTCTGGGTGTGACGCTGGCGATGGAAGAACAGCGTGCCAATGGCGCACCTATCGACGACGCAGCCATCAACGGCCTGAAAGTCGGTCTGATGGGGCCTCTGGCCGGTGTGGGTGACCCGATCTTCTGGGGTACTGTGCGTCCGGTGTTTGCTGCATTGGGTGCGGGTATTGCGATGACCGGCAGCTTGCTGGGTCCGTTGCTGTTCTTCGTTCTGTTTAACCTCGTACGCCTGCTGACCCGCTACTACGGCGTGTCTTATGGCTACAAAAAAGGTGTCGATATCGTTAACGATATGGGCGGCGGCTTCCTGCAAAAACTGACCGAGGGGGCGTCAATTCTCGGCCTCTTTGTCATGGGGGCCCTGGTTAACAAGTGGACACACGTTAACATTCCGCTAGTCGTGTCGAAAATCACCGACCAGACGGGTCATACCACCGTCACCACTGTCCAGACTATTCTGGACCAGCTGATGCCGGGTCTGGTGCCATTACTGCTGACCTTCGGTTGTATGTGGCTGTTGCGGAAGAAAGTGAATGCGTTGTGGATCATCGTTGGCTTCTTCGCCATCGGTATCTTCGGTTACTGGATTGGCCTGCTAGGTCTCTGATAACCTTCAAAGCCGGGGAAATCTTTCCCCGGCTTTTTTGTTTCTGCTATTGATCTCTTTGTCATTTTTACTTTGCTTTGCCTGATGGCTGTTAGCTGGAGTTTTCATGTCTGTAACCGATATCGTCCTCGCCCTTTTCACTCTCCTGTTGCTTGCCTACGCCATCTATGACGAATTCATCATGGGTACACGCAAGGGTAAAACTCGCCTGCGGGTCAACCTGCGCCGCCGTAACAGACTCGATTCGATTATCTTTATCGGTCTTCTGGCTATTCTTCTTTATAATAATATCCATGCGAATGGCACCGTTATTACCAATTATTTACTGATCGGCCTGGGGCTGATTGCTTTTTATCTCTCTTTTATCCGCTGGCCAAAAATGCTCTTCAAAGAGGAGGGTTTTTATTTCGCCAACACTTTCATCACCTACGATCGGATCCGCAGTATGAATCTTTCTGAAGACGGTATTCTGGTATTTGAATTAGAACAGAAAAAGTTATTAATTCGCGTAAACGAACTGGATGATCTTGAAAGAATATATAAAATTATGGTTAATAATCAATAAGTTGAATTTAGACCATGAGTTATCAGTTATAGCATGGTGCATATTCCCCAGAATTTAACTTAACCTTACAAATAACAATGTTGATAAATACTTTGTCAACAATATTGTTACTCCCCAATATACGGCATTATTTAAAACCCCATTTTATTTGGTGTTGTCCCGAATAAAAATAGTGTGGTAAGGTTGCGCCGTCATTTGGGGGCTATTCTCGTGAACTTATCCGCTACGCTTATTCTTGCATTTGGCATGTCCATGGACGCCTTCGCCGCATCAATTGGCAAAGGCGCCAGCCTTCATCGTCCTTGCTTTCGCGAGGCCTTCCGCACGGGTTTTATTTTCGGCGTCATAGAAGCCATAACGCCACTGATTGGCTGGTATCTGGGCTTATTTGCCAGCCAGTACATCATGCAGTGGAGCCAGTGGGTCGCGTTTACCCTGCTGTTTATTCTGGGCGCGCGCATGATCATCGAAGGGCTAAAAAATAAGCCGGAAGATAACCTGACAAGGGCAACCCGTCACGGGTTCTGGATCCTGGCTGCAACGGCTATCGGCACCAGCCTTGATGCTCTGGCGATCGGCGTCGGTTTAGCTTTTCTTGAAGTGAACATCATCCTTACCGCGCTGCTCATCGGTATGGCGACCATGGTGATGTCAACGCTCGGGATAATGGTCGGGCGTTTTATCGGCCCGCTGTTAGGCAAATGGGCCGAAGTTTTAGGAGGTACGGTTCTGATAGGAATTGGGTCGAGCATCCTGCTGGAGCATCTGGGTTATTTACGCTGACGCACGCTGATGTATCCTGATGAGGAAGTCTGTCTCGCATTCAAAGGCTGTCTGAGCCTTTAAGTTGGCCATCACTTCTTCTGTCGCCCGCCATGCAAATGGCGTCATCTGCAATAAATCAAACGCCTGCTCTCCGGAAAGCATCATGTCATAGGCGAGCGCTTCCGTACTTATCCGGTCAAAACCTTCCAGCTGCTCATCGAGATCAGCATGCAGTTGTACATCCTGGTATATCAACCCTTTCAGCTGATATAAATGACGTGGTCCCGGTGCCACCGTAACCACCAGGCCGCCCGGTTTTATCGCCCGGTACAATTCCTGCGCCTTACAGGGTGCATAAATACGAATGACCGCATCCAGTGAACCCTCAGCAAAAGGTAAGCGATGGCTGGAAGCCACACAAAATGACACATCGCGATAACGTTTGGATGCATAACGGATGGCCACTTTCGAGACATCCAGCCCAAACACTTTCAGCGCACGTTTTTGTGTGAGCCTCTCAGCGAATGCGGCGGTGTAGTACCCTTCCCCGCAGCCAATATCCAGCAATGTGTCCGCCGTTTGCGCGATGACGTCGTCCAGAATATCTGTCAGACGGTCACGCAAAGGCTGGTAATGGCCTGCATCAAGAAAAGCACGACGCGATATCATCATTTCCGGGCTGTCACCCGGCTGCTTTGAGCGTTTGTGCTGTACGGGCATCAGATTGACATACCCCTCTTTCGCGTTATCAAACTGATGGTTGGCGGGACAACACCATTGCTGACCGGCCAGCGTAAGCGGCTGGAAACAAAGCGGGCACTGATAAGTCATGCGGAAAACCTGCAAGAAAAGTCTGAGGGGGCGAAAATTCGCAATAGTGTTAAGTCTAAAGAAGGTGCTCAGGGGTTGCAACTGCTGGAAAATCCCGCTCAAAGGCGGCTACACTGGTTGCATAACATTTTCTAACGAGACACAAGATGAGTGACCACTCAGCTTTACTCAGTCAAATCCCCGGTATTGTGCATGGCTTCGGCGATAAACAGGCGTTGCTGCCTGAACATCTGCAAAGCTATGAAGCGACCTGTCCCGGAAAAAAACAGGTACACGGCACACGGATTGTCGATGTGACAGTCGCAGGCCAGGAATGCGGTGAGGCGGATGGCTTCATCACCGCTATGCCGGGCATTCTTCTTGCCGTTTTCACTGCAGACTGCTTACCGGTAATTTTCTGTCGCAAAGATGGCAGAGAAGTTGCGGCAGTGCACGCAGGCTGGCGCGGGCTGATTGACGGCATTCTGGAGCAAATGGCACAGCGGATTAATCAGTCGGGTGATACTTCTGACTGGTTTGTGTCTGTCGGCCCGTCCGCAGGAGCCTGCTGTTATGAAGTCAGTCAGGAACTGATTGATACTTTTCTGCAACGTCTCGATTTACCCCCTGCACTCATCTCACCAAGCCACCGCCATCTTGATCTGGTTGCCATTGCTGAAGCCAAATTGCGGGCGTTAGGATTTGCAGGCGTTGATCGCGCAGGCCGTTGCACGATTTGCTCGCCCGATGCAGCCGGAACCGGATTCAGGTACACGAGTTTTCGCCGTAACAGCCATCAGCGGGCGCAGGACCCGACACACCCGGGTATCAGCGGACGTAACCAGCAATCAGGGATCATGATCCTCTGAGCCTGGACGGCTGACACAAAAAAACCCGCCTTGGCGGGTTTTTTTACAGCTAACGCTGCTTAGATTGCAGTTACGTTAACTGCTGACGGGCCTTTCTGGCCGTCTTGGATTTCGAACTCTACGTTCTGGCCTTCAGCCAGAGTTTTGAAGCCGTTACCCTGGATTGCAGAGAAGTGTA
>Ga0308159_1001160_pt1 | contig 42011 bp, 28 predicted proteins | sample PhyCR1_FD_201040 | JGI IMG/M metagenome (GOLD analysis project Ga0308159, IMG submission 201040) | Phyllosphere microbial communities from UC Gill Tract Community Farm, Albany, California, United States - DLSLC.R1 | ecosystem: Host-associated > Plants > Phyllosphere > Unclassified | place: USA... | reverse complement strand
GCCACCCTCACAGATCCCTAAACTTAATTTTGTTTTATTAACTATATTATTGTAAGCGGTCAGTTTTTCTGCTGGTGACATCAATATAACGTCGTTATTGGTGATGGATTCGTTTAGAAAAGACTGTCGCATATTGGTAGCGCTGCTGTATAGATAAGCCATATTAATTAATAAAGCACTATATTTTCTAAAATCCTGTGGCGTGGGATTGTCTTTCCAGTTTTCCTGATTATGGTTTGGATCAAAATCATTAGGCTTGAACTGCCACTTCATCTCACCAGCTTTTTTGAGTTTCTGCAATAGTGGAGTGGTACCTGTGTAATCAAAGCTTACCTGCGATGGTGCAATACCCACAGTTTTATATTGAGCTAAACTGACAATTTTATTCGTTTGGTTTTCAAAGAAATCAGTGGTTTCATTAACAAAAGGATATTTTATTTTTTTGGTGGTATGTGCTTTAATATCAGCAACCAAAAGTTTAACAGGCTCATCTCGACCATTAATTTTTAGCAGAATAGTGACCTCTTCAATATCTAACGGAACAAAATTTGTAATCTCAATGGTGGTATTATCGATAGCATTTACGCTAATTAACCTTGTGAAATCGATTCTTCTATTTTCGGCAGTGTAAATATTTAACCCCTCGCCGTCTTCGAAGATTCGTTCATCATTGTTACTGGGAGTAATTACAGCCTTTGGCGTAGTAATGGTTGGAACAGCACTTGGATCTTGATCTTTACGGCAAGAGCTTATCATAAGAAATGTTGTTAAAAGAATAACTGTTGCGCTGTTATTCATAAAGCTCAACCTCGAAATTTTGTTTTTCAATAGTAGGTGATTATAGTTATGTAAAGTAAGCAATTAGGGAAATTTGTTAGTCTTGATTTGGTTAAAATTTTAGGAGCATTACTTTAGCTGAAATTAACTTCGCCATAAAATCAGTTGCGAAGATTTTAGTTGTTTCAAAAAAAACGTAAAATAGAAGGTTATATTACAATAGCCCGAAATTGTCGGTATAAAACTTGTCGCAACCTAAAAAAAATCAAAAAAAAGAGATGTAATCAAGTGTATGCCTGGAATCGAGCACTGGCATGGCGCAACTTCGAAAACCGGTGTCACTTATATTGCAACATCTCCCGCAGCAAAGGAAAAACCATCTGGTTAAAAAAAGTTTCAGACGATGATTATTACGGCAAAAAATAAATTAGTTATAGTGGGTAATCACTATTAAGAGTTGGGCGCAAAAAAAGGTCATAATATCATTTATGACCTTTTAAAAATTCAGGTCGGCTACAGTCCAAATTAGCAACAAATTTATAGCTGATTTAAGGCGAATCAGCAGAACCAGAACTAAAATGATTAATTATTTGGTCACATCTCACTAGCAAAAATTTACGAAGTAACCTTTAAGCATGTCAATGTCATGGATTTGCCGAGATGAATAGACTGATATTTTACAGTAGTCTAAGTTTTGCCTCTTTTTGTGAACTATGAATAACTTTAGAAAGAAATTCCATTTTCCCACATTGCTTTCACGTCTCCATCAGTTCTTGGTAATAATTTTTCTAAAGTCTGCACAGCCTCTGCCTGTATTTCTTCGATAAACGGCCGCAAACCTGTATTATATGAATGAAACGCGGATTGATAATCATCCTGGAACATGATAAATGCATCAGCTAAAGCAGTTGCTCCAATAATTGCCAACGAACCACCCATTCCTGCTGCAGGAGAAGCACAATAACCAGCGTCGCCAACTAAAGCTACCCTGCCTTTTGTCCAGGATTGCATTTTTACCTGACAGAATTTATCAAAATAAAATGATGTAGAATTCAACAATTCATTCTGAAGTTCAGCTGTTCGCCAGCCCATGCCTTTCATTTGCAGGGATACAATTTCTTTCAATTGGTCTTGCTTACGAAAATCATAGCTAATTTCATTTTCAGTCCTGAAAGTAAAAATAACATCCGTCTTGTTATTATGGGCATACAGCGCTGCACCTTTATTAGGCTCCGAATACATTTGATAGGTGCCATTTTCAACCAGCAGTTTATCTACAATAGCTATCGAAAAATATTGCCCCAGGAAATGAGCAAATTCAGATTCCTGTCCAAACCAGATTTTCCGAACTGCTGAGTGTATTCCATCGCATCCAAAAACATAAGCGTAATCATCTTTAGAGCCATCTTTAAAAAATACTTCAATATTATCCTGAGTTTCATTTAATGCAGTAATGCTGTTATTAAATTTTAGCTCTGCATCAGTTTTTATCTGATCATACATCATATGGAGCAAAGAATCTCTTTCGATTTCAAATTCATCATCTGGCAATTCTTCACCTGGTTGCCTTAATACAAAGCTGAAGCCTGTCTGATCATTTGCATTTTTGAACTCCCATTTTTCTGGCCCGATCCTCATTTTTTTTATCTCTTCAAAAAGGCCCATTCTTTTAACGATCTCCACTGTCGGGCCTTTAATATCAACTGGTGTGCCTCCTTTTTTCAGTTCAGAGCCAATCTCCACGATCGTAACCTGGTAACCTATTTTATTCATCCAATATGCCATGGTAAGGCCAGCAAAACTCGCCCCTGATATCAGCACTTTTTTATTTAATTCCATTTTCCCTGTTGATTAACATTTCAAGGCAAAGTTCATTTTCTTTAGCCTTTAAAAAAATGACCAATCAAAGCAAGTATTGGACTAATCGTGGTTTTTATTCCTGAACGTTATCGCAGAAATCCCAGTTACCTTGGAGAACAATCTTGAAAAATAAGGATAATCGACATACCCAAGTTCAAAAGCAATTTCCTTTACCGACTTATTGGTATGGTAAAGCAATCTTTTAGCCTCTAAAATAATTCGCTCTTGAATAAGGTAAGAAACAGAATAACCTGTACTTCCCTTTATGCAGTCATTTAAATAGGGTGTAGAAATATGTAATAGTGCAGCATATTGGCCAGGCCGTTTTAGGTTGATGTAATTTTTTTCCAGCAGTTTTCTGAAAGCTGTAGTCACTTTTTCAAATCGTGAAAAGGTCTCATCGGGTTTGGCTAGATTTAAAAATTGCGACAGCAGATAAGCAATCAATGTATTACAACTGTCTCGGAGTAGTGGGTAATATAGTTTATTGTTTCGTTGTCCGTAAAAATTCAGACAAAGAGAGAAGCTGCTCGAGATAATGGAGAAAGCTTGTTTTTCCAATAAAAATGGAGCTATTGGATTGAGCTCCTGAAGTATATTGAGGTATTCTGTATTTAGGTTTTCGCTATTAATGGATAGAGAACTCACAATAATATCATCGATATCCAACATTCTATGTACCTGATCTGGATGCAGATATACAACTGCTGGTGCTGAAACATTATAGGTTTTGAAATCAATTTCAATTACAACTTTGCCTTTTTCCAATATATGAAAAGTATAACCCTCATCACGGTGTGCCTGTGCGGCATCTTCAGCTTGTTGTGCAGTTGCAAAATAAGACTTTTTAAGATTGTTTCTATCAATGGAAATACCAAGGTTTAGCATATCTCCCATCGTATTAATGGGTATCTTATTTTTGTTTTTCCGCATATAATATTACAACACAAATCTAGTATAAAAGTACATTACAAAAATCATTACCAAGTATATCCAATTTAAAACCCTTTTTCAAAAGCGTTTACTTTGCCAAAAGAATTGGTTTATTAAAAAGCGGATGATGAATACTTTTGAAACTAATATAGACAATATTCTAGCGTAGTCTTGACGCATAATGATGTTTGAAATTTCTTAACTATTCATAACGTCAAACAGTTAAAATCATTACACTGGGTGATTTTAAAAATTATGCCTGTTTATTTTATTTTTGAATTGAATTTTCAAGTGTTTTTTTTGAATAAAGCTTACGGATCAGACTAGGTAGGGTAATCAGTAAAAGCGGCAGCGCAACAATAAATCCTCCGATTACAGCAATTGCCAATGGTTGGTGAAGTTGTGCACCAGCACCTATTCCTAATGCCAATGGCATCAGTGCAATAATCGCCCCTAGTGCGGTCATTAATTTGGGCCTTAACCGTGTCGAAATAGCGAAAGTGATGGCATCATCTACTTCATTATCGTGCAACGACTCCTTAAACTGTAAGAAAGTAAAAATTGCATTTTCACCAATAATCCCCACAATCATAATCAACCCTGTATAACTACCTACGTTTAATGGCGTTGCCGTTATAAACAATGCCAAATAGCTGCCTGAAATACCCAGAACTGAAATCAGGAGAATTAAAAATGCTATTTTAAAATCCTTGAAAAGGAATAAAATAACACTAAAAACAAGCAAACTTGATGCAATAAGGATAGTCAATAATTCAGAAAAAGATTGTTGTTGCTCCTTGTAAGCACCGCCATATTCAATGTGATATCCTGAGGGCAGATTTACTTTTGATTTGATAGCTGACTGAATATCATTCATTACACTTCCCAAATCTCGGTTATCTAATCTGGCAGTAATGGCACCAATGGTTTGCAGGTTTTCCCTTTCCACTTCAGCACTACCTGGTTTCAGCTCAACTTTAGCTAAATTCTGAATTGGAATGGCAGTTCCATCAGGCAGAAAAATCTTCATCCTAGAGATATCAGAAATACTAAATTTTCTACTACCCGGATAAACCATTCGGATGGGAGAAAGTTGTCGTTTATCGTACAAATCACCGATTACATTACCTTGCATGCCCGTTTGAACCTGCAACTGAAACGATGCAGGTGTTACACCGTATTGAGCAAGCATAGCAAAATTAGGCTGAACATTTACGGTTGGGCCAGATAATACAATCCCATCAAACACATCAGCTGTTCCACTTATCTTGGAAACCAAATTTGCTACCTGTTTTGACAAGCCCTGTAATTTTTGCTGGTCGTTACCAAAAATTTTAATCTCGATTGGCTGAGTCGAACTCATTAAGTCGCCAAGCATATCGCCAATCACCTGCCCAAAATCGACCACTAATGCAGGCTGTGTACTTTCAACATGTGTTCTGATCTCAGAAATCACCTCATCTGTACTTTTTGTTCTGTTTGGTTTGAGTTGAATCAGGTAATCCCCTGTATTAGGCTCGGTAATGAAAAAGCCCATTTGTGTTCCCGTTCTTCTCGAATAAGCCTGCACATCAGGTATTTTAACAATTTCTTTCTCCACTTCTTTCAACATCCTATCGGTTTCTTCAAGCGATGTTCCTGAAGGCGATGCGTAATCCAAAACAATACTCCCCTCATCCATTTCTGGTAAAAATCCTGTTTGTAAGCGAGGAAAAACGACTGCAATGGAAGCTATTAAGATCAATATAAAAACAAAACTGATATACGGTCGCTGAATAAAATAACGCACCCAATTTTGTGGCTTAACCTCATGAACAACAGCTTGCCTGCCTGATGCATTATTGTGTGAATCTTTTGTGAGCAACAGATAAATTACGGGTAAGCCAATCCAGGTTACAAAAAACGAGCAAACCAGGGTAATAATCATGGTATTGGTCATTACCTGGAAATAAGACCCTGCAACCCCTGTCATAAGTACGAAAGGCACGAAAATTACAATAGTACTAATCGATGAACCCAACATTGCAGGAAAAAGATAATGAATCGCCCTTCCAAGTAAAGGAACTGTAGGTTCATCAGGATGCTCCTCGTGTGTACGATGGATTTGTTCTACTACCACTATAGCATCATCAATAATTAATCCAATGGCCGCTGCAATAGCGCCCAAAGTCATGATATTTAGAGAGTAACCGATAAAATAAAGTACAATCACCGTTAGGCAAAGCGTAACTGGAATAGTGATGAGGATGGTTGCGCTGGCTTTAATTGAATGCAGGAAAATAATGGCGACAATGATGGCCAGTACTAATCCTATCCATAAACTATCACGAACGCTTTTGACCGATTCGTTTACAAAATCAGCTTGTACGTAATAGGGTTTGATGGTGATCCCCGCAGGAAGTATGGTTGCGAGCTGACTAACCTTTGTGGCCATTTGGCTCGAAAGGTCAACAAGGTTGGCGTTAGGCTGTTTAATAACTGCAATCAGAATTCCGTCTTTACCATTTGCATTTATTCGGGTATATTCTACGCTTTGTTGTATGCTAACCTTGGCAATATCGCCAACTTTTAGTGTACGGTTTCCCTTTCTGGTGAGTACAAGGTCTTCAAGGTCAGTTTTGGTTTTTACCGTTGCATCGGTAACCGAGAGGTATAAATAATTATGGTCGGCTAAATAGCCGTTCGATTTTATAAAATTGGTTTGAGAAAGTACAGTGCTAATTTGATCTGGTGATATGCCTAGCGTTTGCATTTTGGATACATCAAGTTCCAGCCAAAATTCCTTGCTTTTCCCTCCAATAACCCGAATTTCAGATACACCTGTAACTTGTGAAAGAAAAGGTTTCACGGTATAAGTGGCAATCTTTTTCAGTTCAGCAGGCGAATATTTATGGCTCTCCAAGCTATAGCCGCTAACGGGCAAAATGGAGGGGTTCATTTTCTCAACCGAGATGTTTACCCCTGCCGGCAATGTTGCGCTGATTTTTGCAATCTGCGATTCGATTTGTTGCTGGCTTAAATTGATATCTGCTCCAGGATTCATAAATGCCGAGAGCTCGCAACTTCCACGACTGGTTGTACTCCTTACCAATTGTAGATTTGGCACTTGCTTTACCGCATTTTCCAACGGACGTGTAACCGTCACCACCATTTTATCAACTGGTTGCAGTTCAGCATCGGCAATAATTTTAATCTTCGGAAAAGTGATTTCGGGGAAAAGTCCAGTTTTCAGTTGCTGAAAAGAATAAACGCCTCCAACCAGAATAATGACCAGTACGGCCAGAATAGGATTTCTATGAGAGATAAAAAAGTTTTTCATGCTATTTCTGAATCTTAACTTTTGCTGTATCGGCAATTCCGTAGTTACCTGATGTGATAATTCTATCCATTGTGGAAAACTTAGGACTCAACACTTCCGTCGTAATGCTGTTTTCGATGCCTTTCCTCACATTTACTTTTACCGCTGTAGAATCGTTAATGAGTTTCATTACCCAAAATTCATCTTCCGTTTCGTTGGCCAATACCGCAGATTTTGGTAGCACCTGTGCATTTGGATGGCTGAGTTTGCTCAGTTTTACTTTTGCAATTAACCCCTCTGGAATATCTTTGCCTGATGGAACTTTAATAATATATCGCTGAGTTTGCGCTAATAAATCAACCGCAGGCATTGTTCCAGAAACAGAACCTGTTAATGACGTTCCATCGGGTAGCAATACATTCAGTTTTCCGTTTTGCTTAATGATTTGATTAAGCTCGTAGGGCAGGTCTAACAAAAACACTAAACTATTACGATTGCTGATGGTTGCCAAAGCCTCACCATCTTGCACATAATCGCCTTTTTGATGATTAACCTGAACGATAATTCCGCCTTGTTCTGCCCTAATATTTGAAATCCCTGAAAACTTAAAACCAGGATCGAGCTTATTAATGGTATTGCCAATCGATCTTGCTTCTTTGGTAATCAGTGTGAAAAGATTTTGCCCGCTGCCTACTTTTTGACCAGTTTGTGCGTTAGCTTTTTCGATATAACCATTGATGTTTGCTTTAACAAAGCTCTTTTCTAAATAAGCAGACGTTGCAGAAAGCTCAACATATTCAGCCAGTGAACTATCGCTCACATGCGTAATTTGTACTGGTGTAACTGGAGATGGCGTATCTGCTGTAGTTTCAGGTGCTGAACTGCTACAAGAAGAAAGTGTAATTGCAACAGCGATGCTGGCATAAATCAATTTTAAATATTTTTTCATTATCGGTTCCAATAATTATATTGATTAATCAGTTTTAAGCGGCTTATAGTAGTTTGTCTCAGCAGATTTTGTGCAGACATATAATTGTTAATTGCGATTACAAAATCCGCCACCCGCAAATCGCCTGTATGCATCAGTTTACTATCCACATCAATCAATCCTTTACTAAATCTGATTTGATCGTTGATTTTTCCAAAAAGCGAATTGGTTTGCTCAATTTGCTGACGAATTAAATTGAGCTGTTGTGTTTGTTCCCTAACAAAAAATGTTCTGTAATTTGATATGGTTTCTGAGGCCAGATCTAGTTTATTAAATTGCATTTTTTTCTGATGACCATCGTAAATCGGAACAGAAAATGTAAATCCCACACTAGCCCCAAAATTTTTGTATGGCTCAAGCACCAGTGATGAACTATATCCGCCATTGGCATATAAGCCAAGTTTTGGTTGATAATTTAGTATGACGGAACGCTTTTGATTTTCATTCTTCAAACTATCCAATTCAAATTTCCTTTTAAAAAAACTAATTTCGACGGAAAGCTTATCCGATTTAAGTTTCGGCTCCTCTAACCGGATTGAAGTGGTATCAGCAATTCCAGATAAGTAATTTAGTGTGGCCAAATCATTTTTATACTGCAAAGCTGCTTGTTTTAAGCTTAATTCCTGCTGTTGCAGTGTAACCAAAAAGGTTAAATATTCTGATTGTTTGTAAATATTACTTCTGGTTAAAGTTTTAAGCAAAGCTTCTTCCTTTTTAAGTAATGTAACCACCTCAATGTTAAACCCTACCTGTTCTTGACTGGCAAAAGCCAGAATATATTGGTCGGCAATAGAACGATTTAAATCGAATGTCGACACTTGACTTGCATACCTAATGGAGTCGCTTTGCAACTTTACGCTTTCTAACTGATTATTAATACGTTTTTTATTCAGTAAATCGTAATTCACATTGAGCAAAGCATCTAACGATTGTCCATTGGTTATGACTTCATCATAACCATAACCATGAATTATCGGTGCATACAATCCGCTTGAGGTTCCAGTGACTTGGGGTTTCCCCGTTGCCCGCACGATCAGACTATCGATACCTGCAGATTTGCGCTGGTTTTCTAAATCCTTTAGTACAGGACTCGAAATTTTCGCCTGGTTAAGGAAAAAATCAAGATTTTTTGTTGGTTCCTGCGCTTTCGCAAAAAGTGAAGCGCTAAGAAGTATACCAATGGAAAAATATTTGAATTTCGTTCTCATTTACTAAAATTTATTCCTTTAGTTAAAACTTGTGCAATTCTGCTAAAAGTTTAGCGGGGCATTACCTTTGGCCTAGTTAAGTGGATTTCTTTATAAATTTAAAATCTTCCGGATAGCATCAAACCCGATGCTCCAGGTTGGTAAAAGGGCATCAAAGTAAATTTGCTATCTTTCTTTTTATTGAAAATTTGTTTCATGTAAGGATAAATCAGGTATGCAATCTTAGTCGAGGCAATTCCAAATCCCGCACCAGCAACAACATCGCTGAACCAGTGTTTATTATTGTACATTCTTAAGGTTCCTGTAGCAGTAGCTACAAAATACCCTGCATAGCCAATCCAAGGGTTAACATCCTTATATTCCTGATGCAAAAATTCTGCAGCCATAAAAGCAGATGCGGTATGGCCAGATGGAAATGAATTTTCTCCATTATTATTCGGCCTCATCCTGCCAACGCCCTGTTTAACAAAATGAGTAGAAACCCCCATAATCGCAGCAGAAGTTACATAAAGCATAGAGGCATCAAACAGATTATGTTTGCCTTTTACGCCTGAAAGATTTAGTGCATAAACAGCCGCCGCTGGTGCAAACTGTAAATAATCATCAACATGGGCTGCAAACAAAGGATGGTCTTCCTGTAGTTCTGCTTTTGTACTCAAGTCAAGCTGTTTTAAGGCACCCTTATCATAAACAGCTGCAAAACCATAACCCGCCAGAACAGCTGGGGCGATGAATGAGATCGCCTTAAATTTGTTTTTTGGAACTGAATTACCCGAATACCATCTTCCCAAAGAATCTACATTTGAAGTGGCTTTTAAAGAATCTATACTTTGCGCAAAAGAGGGGAATGTTGCTGCTGTAAACAACAACATTATATAAAAGTACTTAGCCATACTAAGGTTTTACAGGATTACCATTTACATCAAACAATAAGTCTTTTCCTTTTACTTCAGCCTCATAACTTACACTGCCATCAGCCTTGGTAATTTTAGCCGCTTCGGCTACTTTCATACCTTTTAACTTAGCCATTACAGCGGCTGGAAACTCACTGGCTTTGATAGAAACTTCCGTTTCCAATAAAGACCCTGCTGCTGAATAGGCTTCGGAAGTTTCCTTACCATTTAAAGTAAAGCCAGCCTCGTAGTTTTGTTTTTCAATCTCCCAGTTTACTTTAACACCGGGATGATTTTTTGTAAAAGCAGTTTTAACTGCAGATGGTATTTTTGACGCCGCAACGTTCTGTGCGAATATAGCGGTAAGCAAACCGCCCATTAATAAAAAAATTCCAAAAATCTTTTTCATAGTTTTTATTTTTTATCAAAACTATAAAGCAATTATGTAGGAATTCTGTAGTTAAGCCTAGCGATCAAAAAAAATAGAAAAATAATGCATTTTCTTTACCTGCTCATAATCAATCTGATAACCATAAAGATTACACACCTGCTTGGAGATAGCAAGGCCAAGTCCCATCCCGTCAGATTCATTAGATTTTGAAAAACGGTCAAAGAGCTTTGTTTTAGTTTCAAAGTCTTTTCCTGTATTTCCAATCACAAGTTTTACATTGGAAAGTTCAACAATAATCTTTCCGCCTTTGATATTGTGCCGAACTGCATTGCTAAATAAATTATTTAATAAAATATCAGCCAAATACCTGCTCATGTTGATGGTTTTTTCACATACGATAACCTCCAGTTTCAACCCATCCCTTTCCAGGAGTTCTTCGAACTGTCTCGCCTTTTGCGCAATCAGCTCTTTCAGGTCTATGGCTTGAATATCGCCAATCAGGTTATTCTCAATTTTTGCTAACAGCAAAAGTGACTGATGAAGCCGGGAAAGCCTTCCAGTTGCCTGGTAAATGTCTTCCAAAAGAGCACCTTGCTGTTCAGTAAAAACATCGGTTTGCACAAGTGAATCAAGTTTCGAATTGATCACAGCCAGCGGGGTCATCATTTCGTGTGAAGCATTGTCTGTAAAACTTTTGAGCTCTTTATAATCGTAACGAACACGTTCTGCCATCGCATTTACGGACTGGGTAAGTTCATTAAATTCATCAATTCGGGTTGGTTCAATCCCCACATGTTCCGAAGAAGTCACCTCAAAAACCTTCATCCTCTTCAGAATATTGTAAAAAGGTTGCCATAGTCTGTTGAGCACAAATCGGTTGATTAAAAAAAGGCAACCAAGTAAAATGATGGTTACTCCCAAAGTGATCAATAAAATGACCCGCACCAGATCCTCGGACTCAACCCTGGATTTGGTAATGGTAACCAGAATATGCTCTCCTTTCAGTTCGACGATAGTAATAAGCCTTCTTCCAGGCTCTTCCTCCTTCTCCTTTAGATTGAAATAGGTTGTATAGCTAAAATCACGAACAGTTACACTGTCTTTCGGGGCCTTTCGATAAGACACGCTTTGATCGATATAGCTTGCAGGTAAGGGAAGCTTTTGAAAAGTTCTGGTGTATTGCTGAATTTCCTCCTCCTCTACGGCTAAATCCTTATCCAGTTTGTTTGTGAGAATGAGGTGGATAAAAAGGTAATATATGACGCCTGTCGCAATGAGAACTACGATGGAAGTTATGATATTTACCCTATTATAGTAAGTTGTTAACTTCATACGTCTGCAAATTTATAACCAATACCATACACTGAGCGCACATAATCTTTAGCACCACCTTCTGAAAGTTTTTTCTTGAGATTTTTCATATGGGTGTAAATGAAATCGAAATCGTCCGAAAGGTCCATTTCATCTCCCCAAAGATGCTCTGCCATTGCGTTCTTTGTAACTACCTTGCCTTTGTTTGACAGGAAATAAACCAGCAGGTCAAACTCTTTTTTGGTCAGCACAACAAGCTTGTCATCCACCGTAACTTTCATGGCTGCAACGTCGATCGTGATCTCGTTAAATTTGATTAGGTTATCACCGTCAAAATTCTTTCGCCGCACAATAGCGCTTACTCTTGCCTTAAGTTCAGAAAGATGGAATGGCTTCACCAAATAATCATCTGCACCGAGATCAAGCCCAAAAAGGCGGTCATCTAAAGAATGTCTCGCAGAAATAATCAATACACCATCTTTTTTATTCCTTGCCTTAAGCCTCGAAAGCAGGTCAAGCCCTTCTCCCCCAGGCAGGCCAAGGTCTAACAGGATACAGTCATAAGCGTACAGTTCTATCTTTTCCAATGCGGATTCAAAATCATAAGCATGCTCACAGATGTTTCCTTCTCCTGTAAAATAGGCAAGAATGCTTTCGGATAAAGCCTGTTCATCCTCAATAACCAATATTTTCATTCTTAAAATCTTTATTTCAAAAATAGCTAATAATAATCTCTACTAACCTATACGTAATCGTAGCTTTTCGATGTTAACTGCCTTTTTCTTTTGTAGAGCAGTACGTCCGTAGGTTGCGAAATATTAACGAGACAACAGCATCTCCAAGTTAAGCACGTCCCATTGTTTCTGAGAATAGTCAAGGTTGAGGCAGCTTTTCCATTCAGCTATTAGCCGTTCGGCGAAATCCTGATACTTGGGCATCCAACGTGATAAAAGTCAGCATCGCAGATCGCAACACCAAGCGCATTAGTTGGGAACATAGCCAACATTTGTTAAATTTCTTATTAATCAGGAATTCAATTCCAGAATAACAGGAATAAAATTCCGAAATTGTAAAAAAAATATAAAAATTCGGTGCTAACCAGATAACGGGGCTCGAATCAAAAATCACTGCCTATAGACCCAAAAAGGATTTTTGAAAATGTACTTACATTTTTGACTTCAAAACATTGAACCACTTATCGAGATATTAAACCCAATATAATTAACTGAAAATAAATACTTTAAACAAAAAAAAAAGCAACTCTTTTAAGAACTGCTTTAAAACTCGGGGTCAGAAACGGTGCGTGATTCGAACCATTTTGTCAACGGATTGATTGAAATAGGCGGTTTTTCAAAAATTCTGGATGATATTCTGATCACTTAGCACTTAACAATTTGTTAACTAATACCTGCCCATCCTCTACGTCAATCACTTTCTCCTCAAAATCCTTCCAGTCTTTTTCGCTGATGCCCGAGTTAATTGCTGTAGTTTTTAAGAAGGCATAATCGGTACGTTCGCCTGCCCTTTTGATTGCAGTCTGTAGAAACTTGTAGGTTTTCTGCTCGCCAAACCTTTGCTCAAAAGCCAGCAGCAAAAGTGCACCATAACTGTAGCGGTAACGCTCATCAATTTCATCAGCTTTTACGATTTTAGATAGTGGAATAATTTTTTTATCCTTTAGGAGCGTTCCGGCATACTTGATATAACTTATGGTGGAATCCCTACTATAGGCTTCCGCCGTCGCCTTCACTGATAGATATTCGGCAGTAGATTCCAGAAAAAACCACCTAAGTGTAGAATTTGGCAACCATAGGCTGCCAAAATAATAATGTCCAAGCTCATGGGCATAAAATGAATATTTGATGATGTGGTTGAATTTTCCGGTTGCCTTATCAACCTGGTTATTGAACTGTCCACCTGCAACGGCAATCGTTGGGAAGGTAACAAAGCCCCAAGACTTATTGGGACCATATGGTTCTATGGCCTTATGCTGCAAGAAAGTTATCTTTTGCGGATAGGCCGTTTCAAGCTTCTTTTCATAAAATTTCTTAATACCTACTATCTGCTTATTAAAGTTTTCTGCATCAGCCAAAGGCATATTAGCATTAAGAAAATCGCTTCCAGAAAATTTCTGTTTTTCATAATCTCCCGTAAAAAGCAACAACTCAAACGGAAGATCACTTTTGAACCTGGCAAGTGGCCCTGGTTGAGCCGCCGAACCGTTGATATAGATGGTCTTGCAGTCCTCACAGTCAATGGTAATATCGTAGGCAAGTGCAGCTATTTCCCTATCATTTTTGGTATCATAGATTACCGGATACCATTTGCTCTGTTCAGATGCCCGCATAGTCTTGCCGTTAAAGGCGATAACGCCCTTATAATCGAAGAAATTTAAGGTATCTGTGTAAATTGGAAAGGCGCCAGTATAGGCAATGTTTAGATTTTCTGGAAGCGGAATATAATTTTTTCCATTGTGTATCCTGTATCTAATTGCTTCGTCAGAGTAGCTACTATTGTATCTTACAACACCACTAGTGTCAACAATATATTTCATGTTCATGCCTGGGTTCAGTAAGATCCTAAAGCCTGTATCCAGTTTGGGAAGTCCAGTTAGTTTAAGGTTGGCACGTATTAACCCCTCTTTCATATTAATAGTCACTTTACCCTTTAAAGTAGGCACTTGAGCGTTAAGAAAATAAGGAAATAGTACAAACAGGAAAATGGGTAGGGATGAACGGAGTTTCATTAGAGAATCTATAAATTAAGTTTCGCTAAAATATTAGTTATTTTTAAGGTAGCCTATTAAGTATTTAAAACCCGTATAAATGTTACGTGCTAATTTTCACCCAAACTACTTCTTCTCCGTTCCTCTTCTGTACCATTGCTCTTCTTAGTGTTTTTTACCGTGCCTCCAAAGCTGTAACTAAAATTCAGCTTCACCATCCTAGTTTCAAACTGGTTTCGCCACAACTGCTGCAGGGTACCACTATCCTGGTTATACTCATTACGGTATGATTTAAAAATGTCCATTGCATTTAGCTGAATAGATGCCCTTTTATTTAACAGTTGCTGACGAATACCTGCTGTAACATAAGTAAAAGCTCGGTTAGTAATTGTTCGATCTACACTTTTGCCACGATAATTGAAAAGAAACATAACAGAGAAATTTTTACTCAGCGAGAAACTGTTATACGAAGTTGCAGCAAGACTGGCTATCCCATCACTCTCTAGCAAAACCCCGTTAAATTCGCCTTTAAATGATCGTTTAGATAAAATGGCATTCGAACTGGTATACCACCATAGCAACACTTGTTTGCCATACATTGCCTGAAGCGTAAAATAATCCCCATAATCTGCATTTCCTGGAAGTGTTGATATTACACCATTTGCCAAAGGAACAGAGATGCTGGTAAAATCATCAACACTGTGACTATAAGTTAGTCCAAAGAAAAATGCATTTTTATAACCATACCATAAATCGGCATTATAGGCAACCAGAGGTTTCAGTGCCGGATTACCCTGTTGCAGATAGCTGCTGCTGATAATTCGCACCAGCGGATTTAGGCTCTCATAGCCAGGGCGTTCTATCCTTTTGTTCATCCCTAAGCTAAGGCTATGGTTTTTGGTAAACTTATAGTCAAGATGTACAGATGGAAATGGCTGGAAATAGCTTCTGGTAAATCGTTCGTTTCCAAACCCCTGTTCACTCTGTCCATTTGTATACTCTCCCCTTATACCCAACTGATAGGAAAATTTCTCGCCAGTGCGGGCATAAGTTAAATAAAGTGCTGAAATAATTTCTTTGTAATTAAATAAATTGGTTTGCTGACTAGTGAAATCCTGATAAAAGTTGGAATTTTTAGCATTAACATAGCTCGTTTTCATACCCATTTCAAATTGATGACCTTTGGCTAAAGGATGCGTGTAATCCATTTTAAAAGCATAAACATCGAACACACGGTCTTGACCAACCATGCTTGGCAGGTCTGATGCGGGACTGAACGTTACGGTTCTGTTGTCCTGATCGTTATAATTTCCATAACGGTAATAATCTACATCGACTGTCAAATCCCTTCCAAAGCTATCTATTTGATGTTGTAGTCGAAGTCCAGATGAGAAATTAGACGCACGAATATTAACTAGATTAATAAACTGCGATTGCCCAACAACATTATCGATATTAGCAGTGCTATTGCGACCGAAAGTCTGAAATCCAGGTTTAACCGACGCAGACAGTGTAGTGCGCTTTGAAAGATAAAAATCCATTCCCAGATTTGGCGTGTAATTCGCATTGCTTCTGGTGCTTTTGATATCAGTAGTTGATTGACCTGAGGCTATTCCCCGGGCATCGACAAAAGTGGATACAATGTAACTATCGTAGAAGTATTTGTTGTAATTATAATCTAGATTAAGCAGCAGATTATAAGCTTTTCCTTTATAGTTAAGGTTAACGCCTCCATTAGCTTTTCCAAATGCCCCTTTCCCTCCTCCAGCATAAACATTTCCGTTCAGCCCGGCTTTATAATTACGTTTACGGATGATATTGATGATTGCTCCATTCCCGGCAGCGTCGTATTTTGCAGAGGGCTGGGCAATGAGTTCAACCTTTTGGATAGCCGACGAAGAAATTCCTTTCAACATACCGGCCAGTGCTTCTGATGAAAGAGTAGTGGCCTTGCCATCAATATAGATCTGAACAGATTTGCCGTTCAGGCTAATCTGGTCATCTGGCGTTACACTTACACCAGGTAGTTGGTTCATTACTTCCATAATTGGCGCACCTGAACCTAAACCGTTGAGATTTACAATAAGCTTGTCTGCCCTCCTTTCTACAAATGGAAGCTTAGCAGAAATGCTCACAGCTGCAAGTTGAATTTCCGATGTCTTAAGAACAATTGTCCCCAGTTCCCTTTTCTCGCCCGGCACAATGTCGAAAACCGCCGTAAGCCTCTTGGTGTAGCCCATCATCTTGACCTCAATAAGATAGGAGCCATTAGGGACCTGGAAACTAAAGTTCCCCTTTTCATCAGCCAATAAAGATTTGACCATACTTGTATCTGTACCCTTTTTTAAAGCTACCTGAGAAAACGGGAGGTCAGAAAGCTTTTCATCCACCACTTTACCAGTAACCTTACCCAACTTTTGTTGGGCACTAACAGCCATGGTGCTGAAAAACAAAATAAAAACTAAACCACAATAAGAGCGGGCAAATTTAAGTAAAATAAAAAGCATAACGTCTGGATTAATTTGAACAATCCAAACATATAACTAATTAATTAGTCAAACAACTAATTTATTAGATACTACAACTAATTAATTAAATTAAATACGTATCTATCTGATTATCAATCTAAAAATTTATTGCCATTTGATAAGCTGAACTTACTTTTTCTCCATTTTGCAATGCTGGCTTCCATTTTTGGCTAGCTTTAATAAGTCTCAACACTTCTTCATCGCTTGCCTGATCTAAACTTCTTTCAACTTTTTCATTGCTAATTTCCCCGTTGGTTTGAACAACGAAACTCACAATCACCTTTCCATTTTTATTGGAGACTTTTTTTGCGTTACTGATAAGATATTTACTAAAAGCATCAAATCCACCAGGGAAACTTGCTGCCTGGTCAACTTTGTTATCGTTGCCAGTAATACCTGAGGTATTAAAGGAACACAAAATTGCAATTAGAGGCAAGCATAAAATATACTTCCAGAGCCTGTAGCGGCTAGATTTTTCCTGTTGCAGCATCTTTATTCTCGACTCGAGCAATGAGGCATTGTAGAAAGTATTTGCCAATTCAGGTCCCGCATTCAGGTTCTGGAGAAACAGCAACATCGCGTATTGCTTTTTGCTTGCCGAAAAGTTACATGCATATTCATCAGCCAAATATTCGTGGATCAACTTCAGGCTTTTACGATAGGCATAGACAATGGGATTGAACCAAAAAAATACTTCTACTATTTCAATCAGCAGCAGATCGAATGTATGCAACTGTTTAACGTGTATATTTTCATGTGCATTAATTACGGCCAGGCCAGAAAGCTTTCGGTCTATCACCTTGGTTTTCCAAAAAGAAAATGCATCACCATCCTTGGGCAGCGTTATCTGTTTTTTTACACCAGCTATTTTGATCAATAATCGTGTTGCACCAAGCACAACTCCAACCCAATACACAAAAGTTACCCAGCTAAATTCTTTCCCGACGTCATTTTCTAATTTCTTTACCCCAACAACTGCAAGTGTGTGGTTTATAAGTTCAACCTTTGGCAATACGATTAACCAAGACAGATCCAAGAAGGGCATTAACATCGATAAGCAAAGCGCAACAAGCAGGTAAACCCTGTTAAAAACAAAAAAAGTTTCTCTCTTAAGCAATAGCACATAAAAGAGATAAAATAGAACCAGCGAAATGCTAGACCAGAGAAAGTAATATTCAAGTCCCATGATTAATCTTTTATTTGATCTATCATTTTAAGCAAATGTTCGGCGTCTTTCATATCGATTTTCTTTTCCTGAACAAAAAAAGAGAACATGTCTTGTACTGAATTAGAAAAATAACTGCCCAAAAATTTATCCGCCTCATAACGCATGTATTCTTCTTTGCTAATTAAGGGAAAGTAACGATGGGTTTTACCAAAAGCTTCATAGCCGATTACACCCTTGCTCTCTAAAATCCTGATAATGGTTGAAACCGTACTGTATGCAGGTTTTGGATCTGGCAACTCACCTATAATTTCCTTTACGAATGCTTTTTCCAATTTCCAGAGCACCTGCATTAATTGGCTTTCAACTCTCGTTAAATCTTTGATATCCATGGCCTATTTATTTAACTTTAAATATCAGCTAAAAAATTAGTTACCACAACTAAAAACCCAAATTAAAATAAAGTTCGACTTAGTTTAGCAAAATCATTGTAAGAATATGTTGTAAACATCGAACCGCTAATATCTATCAGATTAACAGCCACATAAGTATAAACAGTAGATAGTCCACAGTTTTATATAGCATACACCGTCAGGGTGGCCTTCCAGGGCTCGAACCAATAATCGGCCTTTATTTGCTCTATTTGCATAAACCAATTCATTTGACCCCTTTTCGCCAATTCTCTAAAATGCAGACAAGCAAAACTTTACAACAAATTTATTTCTGGTGAGATGGGGTCAATGTACTCTGGTTTATCCAATTTACAATAAAATTACGTCCACTGAGATGGGCTGAATCTTTTCTTGTTTATCTAATTTCAGCACTAGTAAGACGTTCTCTATTACTATCTCCTTAAGCATTTAATAATTACAAAAGACAATGAAGGGCAATTCACTATATCTAATGTCTCCTATTCTAACCTAATAACCTATTACGGCAAACTGATAATCTTGATCTTGTGATAAATTTTTTAATAAAATGATCGCCTATAACTTTTCAAAAAATCTGCAGGCCTATCCAGGCCTGCAGAGATCTAACCAAACTTGAATTCAACGAATCTTTTATAATTCCTAAACTTCAAATCCCTAAACAAACTGACTAATCAACCCAGTATTTCATGTTATAACTGTAGTAAGGACAAGCCTATCTACTAATGTGTTTGAAATTTGATTCCTCAAATTTACTCCAGTTCCACGCAAGTGAACATCCACTTTTCTGGATTATTCCAGTTTTTACCTGCGAAGTTCCCTATGGGAACTTTAACTAAAATTGTATTCCAGCCTCTGTTAAATCTCACCAATGCTGGTATTCGATATTCATAGCCTTCGTCCATAAGTGGAATTTCAAGGTTCCCCTTTTGTCCTGCGTGTAGCCAATTGGGCGGTGGAATAAGCTCACCATTAACCCAGATTTGAGATTGGTGGTTATCCCATTGTCCTGCTGGAGGTGTATCTACAGCCTGCGATCTGGAGAAGTTATTGAAGCCAATCCAGAATTTTTTGACAGTATCCTGCTCCGACCACACTTTTCGGGTAGCATACCAGGTTGTATTCTCCTTTGGGTCTTTTAAAACACCTTTTATTTTAGGTGCCCACCAATGGCGGAGAATGATTGTACCTCCTAATACTGTTTGTGAAACTTGGCTACCTAGATCAGAATTTTCCAGCTCGGGGTCAAATTTCTCCCTAAGGTTTGCATTATTTTCATAAGGCCCGTAAAGCTGCCATTTTAATTCGCTTTGTTTTAAATAAGGAAAAGGGAGTTCGGTAAAAAAAACCTTTTTATGATCCATCAAACGTTTTTCGAACGCTTTGAAATCATCGAGTGCCTGCTTTCCATTCAAATCAATGTTTGCAACCCAGTCTTTATATCCGTTTCCCACCCAGCTTCGTTCTGCGAAGGCTAGCATGGCTGGATAAACCCCATTCATATTGATTAAATCTTCTTGCTTCTCCACTGCTCTATCTGGCCAAAGGCAGAGCGTTGCGCCCAGCGCCTGCTGATCACTCTGATTTACCCCGCATAGCTGCCTGTTAAAAATAGTAACTACGCTTTCCATCGGATCCATGTGATTTAAATACAGATGACGAGAATCAATATATTGGATTTTAACTTTATTAGCCGTCACCGCCGCATCGTCCATCCAGAGTTGCCGGATCGTCGATTCGTCAAAATTCCCTCCTGGCTCCCATCCGATGACCTTTTTATTAAGTGATTTCAGAAAAGCGGAAATTGAAGGAAGAAAATCTTTATTGGTAATCTTGACTTCATCCGCTCCAATGTGGATGAACGGAAAATCATAAGTTTCGCAGATTTCCTTTAAAATATTTTTAACGATGGCAAGTCCTGAATCACTTTGCATATCGGTTTTCATTGCCCTTTTGAATGCTGCGCTATGCCCAGGCATATCAATTTCAGGTACCAGTAATATATGTCGTGCTTTAGCGTAACTGATGAGGTCCTTAATTTCGTTTTGCGTATAATACATCCCTTTATTTCTTTCCATAAACTCCGGGCGGGTTAACTCTGGGTATCGTTTAATTTCGAGTCGCCAGGCGATATCCTCAGTCAGATGTAGATGAAAAACATTCAATTTGTAAAATGCCATTTTATCAATCTGCGTTTTAAGCAGCGCAATAGACTGATAATTTCTTCCGACATCGACCATATATCCTCGCCATTTGAAAGCGGGCGAATCTTCAATATCCACAGCTTCGACAAAATCACCACCGCGCATAAGCTGAATCAAAGTCTGAAGGCCATAATATATGCCAGCTTTTCCTGCTGCGCTGATTACCAGATTCTGAGCAGAAATATGCAGATGATATGCCTCCGGATCTTTATTATACTTTTCACTGATTTCCAGCCTGATAGCAGGCTTGGCATCTGCGCGTATATTTTTATTCAGGCTGACAGATATTCCTCTATGACTGAGCATCTGTTTCATTGCTGCAGCCTCATTAAAAAGTGAGTCATTCTGATAGTAGATTGACTTAACTCTAAAAATAGGAAATGCCCCCTTCCCTTTTGTTAATTGCTTTGGACGTGGGATCAGAGCAGGCTCTGCTTCCAGCCCGCGAAGATGTGGATAGATTAGATTTTTCCACAGTATATAACCAGCACCCGTTAGATGCAACCCGTCATTTGTAAAATCAGAGTTCAACCTACCTTTCTCACCGACAAAAGACGGATAGAGATTTAGAAATTGATAACCTAAAAACTCAGCGCTATCAGATAATTTCAAATTTAATTTTTCAATGGAATATCTTTTGGATGTATGAGCGGTAAATGTTTTAAAAATATCATTAACAGGGAGCACACTTTGTACAAAGATTTCTGTCCCTGGAGAATTCTCTTTAAGGTATTTAATAATCAGGGAAGTATTGAAAAAAATACTATCCACAGATATGTTTCTTGCTAGGTCATTTATGCCAATCATCAGGAAAATTTTTGCTGGCCGATGTCTCACTATCTCTGGTAAACGGTTAATCACACCCGCACTCGTCTCGCCACTAATGCCAAAATTTAATGTATTGGTGCCATTAAAAAGTGTTGCCCACTCCGCTCCATCTGTTAAGCTATCACCAATAAAAAGTATGCTTTTTTGCGTTATTGGAAGCATTTGAAATTGAGTGCTTTTTTGCCAGTAATAGGTCGGAAAAGTAGCCTGCGGAAAAGAAGGCAGAACAACCTGTGCAAATCCGGTAACAGAAAAAACAAGAAACAACAGTGCTAGTGAATATTTTAACATTTGATTATCGTTATTGGTTAATAACCCAGACCTTGCAGTAATTGCGCACAATACCATTCCTGGCGGGGAAGATGAAAAGGCCCTTTGAACATGTTTCCTTTAGCCGTTTGTGCTAGTGAACCGTCCCTGTGTAAATACCCAAACCACTCTCCATTTTCTTTATCGTGGAATTTTTCATAGGAATAATTATGAACGAGTTTATGCCAGCGAGCATACTTTTCATCACCAGTTAAGGTGTAGGCAAGTAAGGTTGCAATTATCGTTTCATTGTGCGGCCACCAGAATTTCATATCCTGCCAGTATTCCTGTACAGGCTTGTCATATACATCCTTAAAATATAGAATTCCACCATGCTGCTTATCCCAGCCACGTTCCCACATATAATCCAGCATTTTGCAACCAAGCGCGATTAGCTCGGGATCATTATTACGGTATTTAGCTTCATGTAGAATGAACCAGGCGCCTTCGATTGCATGCCCCGGGTTTAATGTCCTTCCATCAATATGATCAACTATCGACCCATCGGGCGCCACCTGTTCCATCACACATTTTATATCATCCTTGACGAAGTCATTTTTTATTTCTTCTATCCAAATAGAGATCCACTCATCACAACGCGGATCGCCAATGGTCTCTCTTAATTGCTGGGCGGTATTCATCATAATCATCGGCACACCTATTCCTTTTGTAGGCCGGGTTTTGGTAAATTTTGCCGGCAACAAGCCAGGAGTGGTTGAATACTCAATACACTTTCCAAATAAATACCTCGCCTTCTCGGCCGCTTGCTCATCGCCACTGGCTTTGGCATAGGCGGCATTGGCAATGACAGCAAAGGTTTCCGAAAAATAGTATCGCCTTTTACGAATCGGTTGCCCACTGCGGGTAACGTGGAAAAACATCTGCCCATCGGCATCAAAACCATACTTGTTTAAGAAATCGATACCAGACTTTGCCCAATCGAGCCATTCTTTTCTATGTTCAACCGTATTGCAAAGTGTAGAAAGCAACCATGCGCCACGGCCTTGGATCCAAACAGCCTTATCATCATCGATTAAGCTTCCATCAGCATCCCTCATAAAAAGATAACCACCATATTCTTCATCAATCGACCTGGGAAACCAAAATGTTATCGTATTATTTAATAATTGATTTTTATAAAATAAAGAAAGACCTTTCAGTTCTTCGCTTGTGTAACTCATAATAATTTAATTTATAGTAATGGAAAATGTTGAAGCTGGAAGACCAGCCTCATTAACTAAATTCGCTCTAGTAAATGGTTGCCAGGCGTATAAAACCCTTGCTATTGTCACACCAGCAGGAACCGCTAAATGAACTGTATTTTTTAAAACACTCGCTTTTACGGTAAGGTGATTCCCTTTTTCATCCTCAATCTCGAAGCCTTGTAAAACCAAACCACCACTAGGTTTTAATCCTTTAGCATCATTAAAAGTGATGATAATGGTGTTTTCCTTTTTGATGGCCTTTAGCGCTACCGGGCCAGAGGCTATAATATTATGATGATAGGTATTCTTTAAGGCCAGCAAAGCCAATCGCTCGCCAACTTCCTTTTTATGAGTAGGATGAACATTCAGGGAATCGCCTAAATCAGAACTCACCGCCATTGCAATATTGGGAATAACGGATTGCATTTTTCGCTGCGCATCTCTAAAATAAGGCCAAGAGGGCCGATCGATGGCAGAAAGCTGAACATAATAAAATGGAAAATCAGCATTCCATTTGTCACGCCAGCTTTTAACCAAAATTGGGAACTCATGGTTAAAAAGTTCTACATTATGTGCATTGCTCTCGCCCTGATACCAGATTATCCCTTTAATGGGGAAATCCGTTAAATTTGCAATGCCTGCTTCGTAATTATAAGCCGGTTCGTAAGGATGCCTTTGTTTTGAGTTGGTCGCATTTTTTAGATTTAGATCTGCCCTGCCCCTGGCCCAATCCTGAATAAAATCAGATTTCCGCCAGTTACCTAATATATCAACAAGTAAATCATCGTGCTCAATTGTTCCTCTATCCATCCAGGATTCAAGTGTAGACCCACCGACAGCCATTTGAATTAAACCCACCGGGATATTTTCTTCCATAGCTAGTTTTTCTCCAAAATAATAAGCAACGGCCGAAAAATCGGCTAGGGATGACTGATCCAGTTCAGCCCAAGTCCCTGAAAAATAATTCAGTGCATTTATACTATCCAATATTGGTTTACCCCACGATATATTATCGGTTTCAGCCAGAGAATTATATTTTAAAAGTCTAATTGGAAGTTTTTTATCTAAAGTTTTTAAAGTCGCTTTGCCAGTGGCTGAGGATTTTAAAGGAAAAGCCATGTTTGACTGCCCGGAGCAGAGCCATATATCTCCGATCAGCACATCGTTTAATAAAACTGTATTTTGATTACTGGTTACTTTAATTTGATAAGGTCCGCCAAATTTCATCGCAGGAAACTCAACTTTCCATTTCCCGTTGAAGTCAGTTTCAGTGTGAAGGTTAATATTATTAAACTGTACTTCGATCCGATCGCCTGCATTCGCCGTTCCATAAACTGGGATTGGTAGATCACGTTGCAATACCATGTGATTGGAAAATATTTTATTCAATTTAAAGCCATCGAAATTGCCCGATAAATGTTCAAAGACGGTTTTAGCTATAATGCCTGCACCCGTAATATCGGGATGCAGGTTATCTGCAAATAGGTCTGGACGATTACCCAGCCTGGCATGAAGATCGATCAGTTCAAACTGGTTTGCTTTGGCAACCTGCCCTATTTTATCCTGAATTTGCCAATACCAATCTCGGGTTCCGGATTTAAACCTCGGATGTCCGCTAAATATGGGTGAAAGCTTGCAGATATAAATTTTAAGCTTAGGGTTTCCCTGCTTTAAACTATCAATAAGCCACTGGTAGTCCGAGCTAAATTCATCCTTATAATTTGGCCAGTTTCTCGGATCGGTATCATTTAAACCAAGAGCGATAATGGCGATATCAGCATGAAAAATTAATGCATCGGTAAATTCCTTGTTCTTATAATAAGGATTATGGCCTTTTTTTAAAAGCGTTGCGCCACTATGTCCAAAATTACCAACCTGATATTTATCCCCCAAAAGCTGTTGTAACTTTGAGGGGTAAGCATCTAATTTTGGATTGGCTAACAAATAACCTGCTGTTACGGAGTTTCCGATACAGGCAACTTTTATTTTTTGCGAATGCGCATTATTGCTAATCAAAAAGCTTAAGCAAATAATTAATCTGAAAACAATTTTCATTTTAATTTATTTAACGATCTCATTTACCGGAATACGAACAAAATATAAGTCTTTAGCACCTTCGTAAAAAAAACCAACTGTTTTATCATCAACCATAGTCAATGAAGAATAACCATAAAACCTGCGCTCATCTATCAAAAGTTCATTTTTTTTAATCCAGCTTTCGCCCAAATCCAAACTTGCTTTAATTGTTAAGTTATAACGGTCAGACTGGGTATTATCATTTCCGAAAAACACAACATCTTTTTGTTTGCCCTTAATGCTAACCTTTGCTTTGATGAAACTGGCCATGCAAACCGGATCCTGCAATGCCTTATATGAAGTATGGTGTTCGGTCCAGGTTTTACCCATATCCGTTGTAGTTGCCACGCTTCTGTAACGCCCTCGGTTATCCCGCATATTTAGCATCAGTGTTCCTTGTACAGTCTCTATAAGCTGCGCCTCGGTAGTGTTCGATTTTGGACCGTCCTCTGTTTTCCAGGTTTTACCATGGTCGGCACTATACACCAATGTGGAGTGCGGCATTGCATTTTCATCCCAATATTGAGCGGCAAAAACGATCTTACCATTTGCCATGGCAATACCACTGCCCGGGCCGTTAAAAAACAGGTTCCATTTCGGATTTTTAGTGGTCGATGTTATATTTTTGGGCGATGACCAGGTCAGTCCATCATCATCACTACTGACCAGTACCATTTGCCCGGTAACATCTTCGGATAAACCTGGTCTTGAACCTGCGATAGAACGATTTCCTTTACTCCACAATGCAATTACCCATATTTTTTTTGTAACAGGATCGAAAAGTACGGCAGGATCTCCAATACCATTATTTTCATTTGGTTCGCCCATATCCATTATAACTTTCATTGGCTCCCAGGTTTTTCCTCCATTCGTGCTTCTACTCAAGCCAACATCAATATTTCCAGGCAGATCTTTTGAGTTTTGATAACGAATATCATATACTGCGATAAGCGATCCCTTATCAGTTGTCGCTATACCAGGTATCCGATAAGTATTCACCCCATTATCTCCTGCCCTTAGCACAGCAACGCCTATTCTTTTAATATATCCATCACTTTCTTCTATTACTTCATATTTTTTTGAGTCAGCATCTTCTACTTGGCTAACATGGAATTCGATTTTGGAGTCGATATCTGCAGTTTCTTTAAGTTTCGCACTAAGCCATAGATAGTTTACGCCAGGTTTTAACTTCAAATTAATTGGCAAATTCAGCTTTGAAGAAGTAGGATTAATGGAAGCCAGTTTATTCTTGGTTGCAAAAAACGGCTCATTTTGTGTAAAAAAAACATCAATCTTTTCAATCGATTTTAGTCCGTCCGGGTTTAATATGGAAGAAATATTCTTAAAAGATATCTCCTTTTCGCCAGCAGGAACATAAATCCGTAATGAAAGTAATTCGTTTGACTCCATTCCCTTCAGCACAGGTATCACGGGTGAAGATGCGGTAATTGTTATACCAACGGATGAAAAAGTCCTCAATGTAAATAGTGTAAATACAATAAGTAAGCCTAAGCTCATTTTTATTTGTTTCATGTTTTTTTTTGTTGATTTAAGCATCTTCAAAATCATTAAATTTGGGACGGAGAAAATATAGTTGGATGATTAATGCGATGAAGACAATGATGGATAGCATGGCAAAATCTTTACCCAAACTACCCGAATCAGTCGATTTCCCTAATAAATCTGTTATGAAGGCACCTGCGAAGACACCAGTCATATTCATTATTCCATAGGCTGTAGCCCTGGATTTTGGCGAAATAAACTGGCAAAGTATTGGCATATTATTCGCATCGAACATGCCAAAGCCTACTCCGAAACATACTGCCGCTCCTACCACATGGAATAAAGAGTGCCCAAAACCAATTAACAACAGTGAGGGAATGGTTAGGCTTAGGCCAATTGCACTGGTATAAATACGTCCTTTAAGGTTTTTTTGCACCCATTTATCAGATAAAATACCACCGGAGATAACGCCAATAAATGAGGAGAATGCTATTGTTATTGTTGATAATGGGCCAGCTTGCTCCATTGGCAAATTTAAATTTTGGGCAAATAAAGTTGGTAGCCAATTTTTTACGCCCCAACCTGGCAGACTTGGAATGGCAAAATAGAATAAGATGATCCAAAAAGAAATATTGCTAAACAGCAATGCCAGCGCTTTAAAAACCGGCACTTTTGATGTAATCAAAATTTTATCTGATGTAATTTCTTTTACAGCATTTTTTTTATCCTTTAAAAAGAATACCAAGACAATTGCATAGGCAATACCAACGAAGCCAAAAGAATGAAAGGTGATCTGCCAGGAAAACCTCGATGCAATTGTGGCTCCAAAACCACCAAGGGCCTGCCCCATGTAAAGTCCAGTCATGTGGATGCCAATAGCCAAAGATCTGGTTTTCGAACTGTGGTAATCTGCAATCAAGGATAAACCTGCGGGAATATACAACGCTTCACTAACACCCATTAATGCCCTTAACCAATAAATTTGATTAAAAGTTGTGGCATAACCCATTAAAAAGGTCACAAGTGACCAAACCATTAAACTGCCAACAATTAACCACTTTCGATTTAATTTATCCGCGATTATCCCAGATATAGGGCTCATTAATCCGTAAATCCAAAGAAATATAGCCATCAGGTAGCCAAAATTTGTTGCTGATTTTAACTCTGAAATATCCATCTGCATGGCGGGCTTCATGGTCGAAAGCATTTGGCGGTCCATATAATTAAGCAGGGCCACAAACCAAAGCAAACCAACAACCACCCATGTGTATCTGTTTGAATTTTTCATTGTATAAATTTCATTTTACCACGTAAAATATTCGGGGTTCTTACCCCCGCCTTAATTTCCCCTCCCGCTATAAATACATTATCATTAAAAAGGTTCGCATTCACCGTAACCGTGCCGTAAGGCATTTCATTTTTCAACAATGTCCACGTCTTACCAAACAAATTATATTTCAAAACTTTTCTGCTAAAACCAGGATGGGAGGATTGAACCTCTATTTTTTTCTTATTTAAAACTTCTTTTTTTTGCGCATCCCTCTCCTGCTCCATAGCAATTATTAGTTTCTCTGCTTTATTAAATGTTTCTCCTTCATCTCCGCTAAAAATCAAAATATCATCTCCATTAATAATACCTGAAGCAGCAGAAAGTGGAAAGGGGAGCGTTGGCATTTCCTTCCAAAAATTCTTTTTAATATCGTAGGCGTGAAAGGCATTATATATTTCACTAACCTGTTCAACTTTTTTGCATCTGCCACCAATAAGATAAACCTGACCAGTCTTTTCATCACCCAACAGAACAGCGTGAGAAGTGGCTAGCGGTAAATTTGACAAAGTTTTCCAGCCTTGAGCAGGATCTTTTAAATCCAGGGATAGAAACTCATCCCTGGCGCCAGAAGGTACCTCGCCACCAGATATATAAAGAATATTCCGAACTACTGTAAGAGATGCATTTGTCACTCCAAATGGTAAATCTGGCAAATATTCTATGCCTAAAATTTCTTCTTGTTGCTTCCATTTCAGTAAAAGTACTTTTTTGCTCAAGCCCAACTCATTCTCTCCGCCAGCTACAACAATACCTTCTTTAGTATTACAATTTGCTGCATAGGCTAGTTTAAAAGGTAATTTATAGCTAACGACTGATGGCGTTAAAGTTTTTTTTGAGTTGATATTTGGATAAACAATAGCATTATCGTAAGACTTTTTAGATCCACCAAGCCATGGCATTTTATCAGGAAAGTTTGTTCCTCCTGCAACAATAAGGGCATCGTTATGAATCCCTGAAATTGCTCCAGCTAATCCGATAGATTTAACCTGGTGTAATGCGGGGGGAATCGATGCCACGATTTTCCAATCGATAAGATCAACCGTGCGGTTCTGAGCCATTAATACTGGCGATAAAATTGAAGTTAACAATAAAGTAAGGTATATGGTTCTCATTAAAATTAATTAAAACACTTTTTATCCTGGGCCCAATAAGTGAGCCTTATGCGTATCGGTTGGTTAAGCTTTTGAGCGAAAATCTTCAAATTCAAGCGCATGTACGTCGTCTGAAAAATCCGGAAACTGTTCTGAATTCATATTTCTTACTGGAAGGCGGAAATGCCCACAATCCATATCTATCAATTTCATGTAAGCTTTTCCTGTTGCTATCCCTCCATACTTCCCCAACAAGCGAATAAAATCGATTGACTTTTGTTGAAACATGGCGGCAGTTTTGAAGTCATTTTTTTCAAATGCAGCAATAAGCTGGTGATAAACCGGTGCTAGGTAGTTAAAAGTACTGCCAACGGATGCTTTGGCCCCCAGAACCAACGCAGATAGCATATTTTCATCCCTTCCCCATAGCATATCGTATCGGCCATTGTCAAAATTCATGCAGGAAAGAAAATCCATAAAATCTTCATGCGTATATTTTACACCAGCAAAGTTTTCAATCCCTTTAACCTCTGCTAAAAGGTCAATCATTGCTATGTTCGCCCCTGTTAATACTGGAATATGATAATAATAAAATGGCATTTGAGGAACTTCGGCGGCAATTTCTGCACAAATTTCTGCTAATACCGCAGCATTAGCGGGTTTGAAATAAGACGGGGCTGTAAATGAAACAGCATATAAACCAATAGATTGTGCATGGCGAGCTAGAACTTTACAATCTTGAATACACGTTCCGCCTAACAAAGTCATCACTTTAAAATCAGCATCTTGGTTTGTTGCATCTGCCCAAGCTTCTGCTACGAGCATTTTTTCTTCTTTAGTTAAAGATACACCTTCTCCGGTTGAACCGCAAATGAATGCGCCAGTGACCTCATTGCTTTTTAATAATTTGTAGTACGAAGGGATTAGTTCCAGGTTCAGTTTACCATTAGAATCAAAAGGGGTAAAAGGAGCGGCAATTAACCCTTCAAGTGGTTTGAAGTTCATTTCTATGAATTAAGTTTTATTAATATTTTTTTTTGTAAAAAATTGATTCAGAATTATGTCGTAAATAAGAAATCTGATAACTATTCTTTGTTTTTGATAACAAATATTACAGACTGTAAAGATTAATTTTCACAGTCTGTAATAGCACCTAGGTTTTAGGCAACCTATTTTGGTTTAGTAGTAGTATAACCTGGTGTTTGATTAACCAATGGATCATTAGTCCATATTCCTGGTTCAATTGGCCAAAGAATTTTATATCCTTGAGTTGCTTTATCTAAAACACCATATTTATGACCAGCGGATTTAAATACCAATGGCTCACTTCCGAATTTCATCCTTCGCAAATCATACCATCTCTTACCTTCGAATACAAATTCTTTACTTCTTTCAGAAAAGATTGCTAACTCATTTGCATCCTTAGTACCATTTACAAATGGTGTTGGATCAACAGCTGGAGAAAAAGCTCTATCTCTAATTGATTTAATATATGAAGAAGGATCTGCCCCTTCCGCATTGGCAATTTCAGCAAGCATTAATACTCTATCTGCTTCACGGTAAACCGGCCAATCATCTGTAAAATACTTTTTATTTGTAGTTGTAGCGGGATCTGGGCCAATAAATTTAACTAATGCAGTATTTCTTATAGTTGGTACTCTTGGTGTAACAGCAGTATTAACCTTATAATAATCATAAAAAGTTGCATCTCTCCTATTATCTGTTACTTGATAAGTTTGAAACAACTCAAAAGTATATGCATAACGCTGTATAACTTGTTGAGAATTTGTCAATGCTAATTTTAATGGATCAATTAAAAAATTTCCTACACCAGCAGTTGCTAATGAATCTTTATAATGCTGCCCATCAAAATTGAAGGTAGAATATGTAAATGCACCAATATTAGGCATTTCAGCTTCACCTACTGCATATCGAACTGCAAAAATAATTTCTGCGTTATTTTTAGTTTTGAAAACATTTGCAAAACTAGCCGCAGTACCTGTCAATAAGCTTGATCCTGTAACCGCATTAAGAGCAGTTTTTGCTTCGGCTAAATCTGCAGTTGCACCATAAACTTTGGCAGACCATAAGTAAACTTCTCCTTTTAGCATTAATGATGCATTTGGCGACCAAAGAGTTTTATCTGAACTGCTTATACCACTATATAAACTTACAGATTTATTAATATCGGCTTTAATTGTAGCTAATACTTCAGCTTCTGTAGCTCTGGCTTTACGCAATTCAATAGGATCAGTTTTACCATTCGAAACCTCTGGTTCTAAACGAATTGGAACACCTCCATAAGTACGCAACAGGTGGAAGTAATAATATGCTCTTAACCCGTAAGCCTGGCCTAAAAATGCTTTTTTTCTTGCATCAGAAAGAAATGAAATTGCTTCAACTCTCTGAATAAACAAATTAATTTGCAACAACGGACCATAAAAACCTGCCCAACTACCTACACCAGTCGAAATTTCTGAAAGGTCCTGTTGTATAATAGGGAGTTCATTCAGAGAGGTGTTTTGTCTATCAACATTACTAAAACTTCCGCCCCGCATTTCACCTAAACGTTCGAACTGGAATTGATTGTTTCTAAACTGGTTATGTATGCCAGCCATGAAATTATTTACTTGTGCTTCATTTTGCCAAAAGTTTCCATCTCCAAAGTAATCCTCTGGTGTTAGATCTAATGCTTTCTTGCAGGACATGGTACTTATTATCAGCGTAAATACCAATGCTATATATTTTAACTTATTCATAATAATTCTTTTAAAAGGTTAAGTTAGCGCCAAAAACAAGTTGAGTAGGAATTGTGTAAGCACTATTTTGTGAACCAGTACGTTCAGGTAAGTTAAGTTGCTTATTGGTTATATAACCCAAATTTTGTCCTGTAACTGTGAATGTTAAGGCTGATATCCTTGCTCTTTTAAGTAAGTTGGGTGGAATTGTATAACTTAACGATACTTCTCTAAAGTTCAGATAACTGGAATTTACCCAAAACATATCACTTGGCCTATCAAAATTCTTTGCATTTAATTGATCGGCCCATGTGTATCTTGGAAGTGAAGCATTAGGATTTTGAGGAGTCCAAGTATCTTTAACAGCTTCAGTTGCGTTAAACTCCCCTTGAAAACTTCCTAAAGCCCACATTTGCATAAAGTCCATTTGTTTAAACCCAATTGCAAAATCTAAACGTGCAAATAAACTTAAGCCTTTCCACGAAACCGAGGTAGTAATACCGCCCGTCCAACGAGGTAAAGTATTCCCCAATTTAACCATGTCTCTGGTATCGATAGTGTCATTTTGATCAATATCCTTCCATCTCGCATCACCTAGTTGGGTTGCGATAAATGTTGGAGCAGCAGCATTTGGATTTAAATTTTTGCTGGCAATCAACGCCTGACTAGCTACTTTTTTTCCTGCAGAAGCACCATACCATACTTGTCCAGCAGCTAAATCTACTTTATTGTAAGCAGCAAGGTCAGCAGAATTTCTTATAATACCATCTTGAACAAAACCATATATTGCACCCGGCTCCTGTCCTTCCTGAAGTCCTCCTACCCAAATCAGACGATTTGTTGCTGGATCGTATATTTGTTGTCCCCCTTGTCTATTGTTTTCATTTCCGTTGTAAGGAAGTTTAATTACTTTATTCTTATTCCAAGAAGCGTTTGCTCCAACTTCCCATTTTACTGCGCTTTTCTGTAAAATTTTATAATTTGCTTCTAATTCTACACCCGTATTCCTAAAGCTTCCATTATTTGTACGTATCTGCGAAACACCTGAAGAAGTTGGCGTTTGTACGAAAGTGAGCTTATCTGATGTAATTCTATTGTAAGCTGCTGCACTAGCAGTTAACCTGTTGTTAAAAAAGCCCATATCAAAACCAGCCTCTAAAGTTTTACTTATTTCTGGTGTTAACTTTGGATTTGCAGGCGTATTTAAGAAACCAATAACTCCGTTGTAAGCACTTTGAGGTCCATAAGCACCTTGTAATTCATATAAGCCAATAGCGTTTGAAGTTCCAATTCCAATATTTCCACTTTTACCATAACTTGCTCTTACTTTTAAGAAAGATAACCAGTTTTTAGTAGACTCCATAAAATTTTCTTTTGAAGCAACCCACCCCACAGAACCAGCAGGGAATATACCATATTGATTATCTCCGATTAATCTTGAAAAACCATCTCTTCTAGCAGTGATCGAAGCTAGATATTTGCCATCCCAATCGTAATTTACACTCGCAAATTGCGACATAATGCGTTCTCTTTGATGATAAGAATCAATACTTCTTGCACCGATACCAGAAACATCGTTAACCGTTAAACCAAGGTCTTGAAAATCATCTGTAGGAGCTAATTTCCCGCTTGCAGAAAGTCCTTTAGCATAAGCATCAAAGTATTCTGCACCAACTAAGGCATTTATATTATTTTTACCAAACTGTTTTTTATAATTAAGGACAGCATTGTAAGTTTGATTCGTTGTACGACCAAAAGATGCAGCCGATGCGCGATCTCTGTTCCATCCTGTAGCAGAATTGGTTAAACTCATAATACCTGTTCTATAATCTTTATTAAAGCTTTCATAAAAGCCTTCATCATAAAACAAAACACCTTTTACCCTAAGAAATAAATCTTTAGTAAAATTCACTTTTAAAGCTTGACTAAAGGTAAATTTGTCTGTTTGATTATTTACTTTATACTTATCAATATTAATTATTGGATTACCGTCACTGGCATCACGACCTAAAATTAAATCGCCATTTTCGTTCGTACCACGCATAGTTGGAGGTGCGGAAAGCATACGTCCCCAATAATTACTCTCACCATTTGTAAGCGATTGATCCCTCCAATTGGCTCTAATAAATTGCACACTACTTTCTGATTTTAACCAATCTTTAATATTATAATCGCCATTAACGGTAAAATTTAAACGACGATAAAATGTAGCTAGAGAAAGTCCTCCTTCATTATAATATCCTAAAGTAGCGTAATATGCACCTTTCTCATTTCCACCACTCATGCTAACATTATAGTCTTGAGTAAGTGAACTTTTTTTCAAACCATAATCTCCATAGTTAAAGTCTTTATAGAGTAAATCAGCATAAGTTCCATTTGGATCATAATTTCCAGCAGCATTTGTAGGTACTGCATCTTTCATGGTTTTCCAACCTGGTTTACCTACCAATTCCTGGTTAATAGAGTTTAATCGCATTGTACTCCAAATAGCAGCACTATTATAATTACCATCTAATATATTACCTGCAGCGTCTTTGTATAAGTTACCAGTACTTCTGGGTCCTACAGCAGATAATGCTGTGTTAGAAGCAACTGTACCCAATGTCCCATTCCTTATCGCTTCTACCACCCCTAAACGTGTCCAAGTAATATAGTCTTCCGCATTTAAAAATTTATAAGGGGTATTTAAATAATTTATTCCTGTTTGCGATTTTAATGAAATAGAGGAAGAACCTGCTTTACCCCTTTTTGATGTAATTAGAATAACACCATTGTTAGCTCTAGCACCATAAATAGCTGTAGCTGAGGCGTCCTTTAATACTTCAATACTTTCAATTTCTTCCGAATTGATGTCACTAAGAGAACCCCTAACCTGACCATCCATTAGAATTAATGGACTTCCACTTCCATCAAAGTTAGTTCCACCCCTTAAAGTGATACTGGCAGCAGACCCTGGTCTGCCTGTTGCTGTAGAAACTCTCAAGCCCGGAATTGTTCCAGCCAATGCTTGCGCAGGATTAGAGCGAACACCCGTTTCCAAAACCTTGGAATCTAATTTAGAGACTGAACCTGTTAATTTTGATTTTTTAATGGTGCTATAGCCCACTACCATTACTTCATCCAAATCTTTGTCATCCTCAACTAAGGATACATTGATGGTAGTACTACTACCCACTGTAACTTCTTTAGATGTAAAGCCCGTAATAGAAAACACAAGAACATCTCCACTTTTAGCTACGATTCTGTAGCTTCCATCATTACCGGCGGCAACAGCAGTTTTCGTGCCCTTTACGCTGACTGTTGCACTTGGAATGCCTGCTTTAGAGGCATCAGTAATTTTACCCGATATTGTACCGGACTGGGCAATAGCTGTAAGTGTAGTTAAGCATACAGCCAGACTAAGTATAAAATACCTAGTGAATGTTTGGTAAATTTCTTTCATTTTTAGTTATTAGGTTAGATTATGTTATACATAATAAATCGAAATAACATATTATTTTGTTTATTTGCAAATAATTAACAATTTATTTTTAAACCTTAAACTGTGGCTTTTACTATATTTGCTTCACAGAAGCATAAAAAGCCCTATTCGACTAATAATACATAATAATGGATTCCATACTTGATTTTAATAAAGTAGACACAAGTTCACTTGTTGACCGCGTTGAGGATAATCTTGTACAACTATTGCAAGAAAAAAAACTCAAAGTAGGCGATAGTATTCCAACGGAACTCGAACTTTGCAATATCTTAGGGGTAAGCCGCACCGTTGTACGAGAAGCACTGCTTCGCCTAAGAATGATGGGGTTAATAGATTCAAAGAAGAAAAAGGGCGCTGTCATCACCTCGCCAGATATTTTTGGTGTACTCAGCAAAAGCATGAATCCGCACATTCTGGATCAGGAAACACTTAAAGAAATTTTTGAAATTCGACTTGTCTTAGAAATTGGAATGGCAGATTTTATTTATAATAAGATTACCGCTTCGGATATTAACGAATTAAAAGTAATCGTTGCCAATGAACCTGCTGGATCAAGCGATTTCCTTTTTAATATCGATCACGAAATTGCTTTTCATGGCAAGCTGTATGAAATTACAGGCAATTCAACGCTTAAAAAGTTTCAGAATTTACTTTTGCCAATTTTTGACTATGTTAATAACAGTGGCTTATTGAAAAAGAATGCCAAGCTGCACAAATTTGTTTCTCATAAAGGTCTTGTTGATATTTTAGAAAATGGATCACCTGAAATCTTTCGCAATGCGATGAGAAATCATTTAGAGAATCATTTTGCCAGACTTTTTTCAAACGAATAGCATTTATATTTTTTAAATAAATTATTCGATAACTTATTTTAAGGTGGGCGCAATTAAATAGCTTCCCCACCTTAAAGACTTGTATTTTATAGAGCACATAACTAATTTTATTCTTGGGTATTAATCGGCAGCCCTGTAAACCCGAACCCAATCCACTTCCATTACAAAAGGTAAATCTGCTTTATCAACACTTCCTGGCCAGCCCGCTCCTCCAGATTGATTTAATATTAAATAAAATGGCTTGTCAAATGGCCATTGTTTCGGACCACCGTCGGCATCTCGCTTATAGGTATATTGATGGACGCTATTTACATAGAAAGCTATCGAATCTTGCGTCCAGCTTACGCTGTAAGTGTTATACTCCCGCTCCTTGTAGGCGGCTTTATGGGTTGCAGAGCTTCCCCCCTGCGCATCAGTTACATATCCATTGTGTATGGTTTGGTGAACAACGTTTTCTTGGTTGACATGCTCCATGATATCAATTTCGCCACTACCAGGCCAGTTCCCATATAAAGGATTTTCGGGCATCATCCAAATTGCCGGCCAAGACCCTTTGCCTTTATTAAATTTCGCCCTGACTTCAACCTTTCCATAAGTTAAATTAAATTTTTCTGAACTTTGTATTCCTCCCGAATGGTAAGGAATTTTATCGTCACTAATGCTTTGGTCATCCATTCGAAGAATCAGTTTTCCACCTTTTTGAAAAACATAATCAGCAGAGGGTGTTAAAAACTTTGCCCAGGCAGGATTGCCCCTAGGAGAAAAGGACCATTTACTTTCGTCAAACTTCCCTGATAAACTAAAGTGATCTGAAAAAATAAGCTTCCACTTTTGGTGATGATTCTCATTATTTACTTTTCTGGCACCATCCTTCACTGGGTTATTCAGTGATTGAGCCATTAAGCTAAAAGAAATCATAAAAATTAGCAAAACCGCCAATACTAGCTTTATAGATTTATTAATCATATTTTAAAATTCAAATTAATGGCCAAGAACTGGCCACCGAAAATTTGTCAGCTATTTTCATTTTATAATTAAAGTTTCTAAATTTCCTCAGCACTTGGTTAAATACTTTAAACGATGCCATACCAACAATAAAACGATTATTCGGGTCGCCGATATAATTTTTTACCAGCTTCACGAGTTATTTTCTGATCAGAATCGAGGTCAAAGATATAACTAAAATATAATTATTTATTATGTATGACAATAAAATATATGTATTATTGCTTCCTTAAGCTTATTTGAGATGATAATGATTGCTGATGGTGGCTCCACCAAAACTTCCTGGAACATTTTTAATGGCCAGATTTTACAAAAAAGCTTTGAAACTGAAGGCTATAATCCCTTCTATGTTACGGAAGAGCACATCATAAAATCTTTAACATCCAGTTTTGGAGCAGACTTCAATTTTAAGGGGGTAAGTTCAGTTTTTTTCTATGGAGCTGGTTGTGAGGGTGATAAAGATTATATTTTGAAAAGTGCTCTAGCTGTTGTTTTTCCGAATGCGACATCGGAGGTACACTCTGATTTAATTGGCGCCGCAAAAGCTTTAGTTGGTGATGGTTCTGGAATGGTATCTATATTGGGGACTGGTATGAACACTGGTTTGATGAAGAATGGAATACTTTCCCAGCAGATTGATGGTTTAGGTTTTTATCTTGGAGATGAAGGAAGTGGTGGCTATTTAGGAAGAAAATTGCTTAAAAAATATGCAAGAACGGACTTATCGAAGGATATTTCTGAAAAATTCCAGACAACTTATGGTCTACTTCCTTCACAAGTTTTAAAGAATTTTTACGACCATCCCCTTCAAAATAAATATGCAGCATCATTTACGACATTCCTTTATGATCATCTTTATGATGAACAAATTGCAAGAATTGTAGAAGATGGTTTTAATGATTTTTTTAAAAATGTTATTACGCAGTATAAAAACTATGATCGTTATGATCTGAACTGTGTGGGTTCGGTTGCCTTTGTATTTCAGAATATTTTAAAAAATGCTGCCCAGTCTCATCATGTATCGCTTGGTAAAATTTTAAAATCACCAATGGATGGACTCAGCTCTTACCATTTCCCAGATTACTTTCCCAGCGGTGCTTAAAAAAGCTTAACCATTTGAAGCTCCCGTTATTATTCAGAAGCCACGCTGGGGGTTACGGTAAAAGTGGACACTGGCTTTCATCCATCGTGGCCCACCTTGTTCGGCCTTATTGTTCCCTAGATTTCGCTTGAAAGTGGTCACTCGGCTCATTTTAAGCGGCTTTAAGCTTCTGACAAGCGGGGGTGGATCACAACGGTTGTTTCGCCTAGAGAAATCGAAATGGAGATGCTCTAATAGCCTTATAATCAAAAATTATATTTCTTGTTCTGATGTCTTTTTAAAAGTGAGCTGATTTGCTGTAAATCTTGTCCTGGAAGGCCGTTTTTCTTGCAAAACCATCTTCTGTGGAGGATTGGTTGATCAAATGCAGAAAAGATAGATTGGAAAATGAAAGGAAGGAATCTGGGAGGATCTAATATATTTGGCTCAGTCTTTACGATTCCATCAAGACCGGATGGTAAAAAGCGGGGTGTACAGTTTGGAATGAAAACGGGTGCACATTTTTAGCGAAATCCCAACCCAGGGCGGGTTTTGAAGAAATTTTTGTTGAAACAATTGCTGATGCTTATCAAAATCAAGTCGATTCAATCTTAGACGACCGCAAATCTTATATCAACCAAATAAAGGACATCAATAAAAAAATCGAAAGGGCACGAGATTTACTCCTGGATAATGATATTGATGCTATTGATTTTCGATCGATCAAAGTGGAAAATAATGAAAAAATCATCAACACATCTATCTGAAAAACAAAGAATTAGGAGCAAAAAAAAGGTCTTAAATATTAATTTAAGACCTTTTAAAAACTCGGGGTGGCTGATGGGGCTCGAACCCACGACCCTCGGCACCACAAACCAATACTCTAACCAACTGAGCTACAACCACCGTATTTTTTAGTGTCACAAAAGTACGACTTTTAATATTCCTTGCAAATATTTTTTTTAAAGATTTAACAAGAAATTTTTAATTACTTAAAATTCAATTATTTGAAACGAAAATATTTTTACGCAAGGGCGAATTAAGAGTGATTTTAAACCTAAAAACATAACTTTACAACGTTTATGATCGAGATATATACAGACGGAGCAGCCAGCGGAAACCCAGGACCAGGTGGTTGGGGTACCATTTTAAGAGCGGGACAGCATTATAAGGAATTAAGTGGGGGGTTTAGAATGACCACCAACAACCGAATGGAATTGCTCGCGGTAATAAAAGGCCTGGAAGCTCTTAAAAGCTTAAATCAACAGGTTACCGTTTTTTCTGATTCTAAATATGTGGTAGATGCGGTTGAAAAAAAATGGGTATTCGGTTGGGTAACCAAAAACTTTAAAGATAAAAAGAACAAAGATCTCTGGTTAAGGTTTTTAGAGCTTTATAAACTGCACAAAATTAAATTTGTATGGATTAAGGGCCATAACGACCATCCCGAAAACGAGCGTTGCGATCGCTTAGCCGTTTTTGCTTCCCAAGACAAGGCCAATCTGGCAATTGATACCTTTTTCGAGACCGAACGAGCACGCGGGATTTAAGCTTATATTACTTTCTATTTTGATTAAACTTCGGGCGCTAAGTTCCAATTAATTTTAAGTGTTAAAAGGTAGGGTAGACAGGGTGATAACTCGGTGTAAACAGGGTGATAACAAGTTACAGACAGGCTCCCAAAGCGAGTAGATAGCGAGGCATCACCTTGTAATTTTCTGGCTTATTGCAATTATTCCTAAAAGTTGTTAAATTTAAATAAATAACAATTTTATGGCAACTTTTAAAGATGGTATTCTGGGTGGCTTTTTTGGCAAGGTAGGCCCGGTAGTGGGTCTTCAGCTTGGAGATAAACTTGTAATGAGGGCTCTTCCTCGGCGAACTAAGCCTTTCACCAGTAAAGAACTCGAAAATCAGCGTAAATTTAGGCTGGTACAGAATTACCTCTCTCCTTTTCTTGATCTTCTTAAAATAGGATTCAATAACTACTATACCAAAACGGGTGGTTTCAGGGCTGCGCTATCCTATACCAGAAAGGAAGCTTTAAAGCATGACGACGGTGGCATTTACATCGATCAACATCTGATTAAAATCAGTGGTGGTACCCTTACACCAGCCATCAACCCTATAGTTGAAATTTCAGATGATAGCGGAATTACCATTCAATGGGACACTAACGAAGTTAATTATCTTAATGAAAGCGATCAGCTGCTGCTCCTGGTGTATAATCCGACAAACAGGATAGCTAACACCAGGATATTCAATGGAGCCTACAGAAAAGATGGTCAAATAATAGTAGCTCCTAACCCAAGGCTTCTTAATCTGGAAGTTGATATTTATAGAGGTTTTGTGGCTGCTGACCGCAGTTTACAGTCAGACAGCCAGTACCTGGGTCGGTTTATGTTATAACCTTTTTTATTTGGAATAATTTTGAACCTGAATTAGTCGATTCCGCCAATCACTCCTAAATCTTCTAATTTAGATTCGACCTGCTCGTCTACGGAAAGTGATTTGGCAGTGTGTAAAAGCATCATCTCTTCTGCCTTTTCTACCATATTTTTAGAGCCGATAAAAATCGGTACCCTTTGATGTAGTTCTGAAGGATTGATATCCAAAATACGTTCAAAACCTGTAGAGGCCTTTCCGCCAGCCTGCTCTATAATAAACGACATTGGGTTGCACTCATAAAGCAATCTTAATTTACCATTCGGCGATCGGGATGTAGTTGGATAGATGTAAATACCACCTTTGATTAAGTTTCTATGAATATCACCAACCATCGAACCGATGTAACGGGAGGTGTATGGTCGTTTGGTGGCATCATCTTCCACCTGGCAATATTTAATGTATTTTTTCACGCCATCAGGAAAATGAACGTAGTTACCTTCATTAATAGAGTACATATAACCCGTTTCTGGCATGCTCATACTTGGGTGCGATAAACAAAACTCGCCAATAGAAGGATCTAGAGTGAAACCATTTACGCCCTTTCCTGTGGTATAAACCAACATGGTAGAAGAACCATAGATGATATATCCTGCAGCAACCTGTTCGGTTCCTTTCTGTAAAACATCAGCAAGACTGGCCTTTCCTTCTATAGATTTACGTCTGTAAATCGAAAATATCGTTCCAACTGCAACATTTACATCCGTGTTCGATGAACCATCCAAAGGATCGATACATACAATGTATTTTGCATTTTGAGATACCGGGGATTCGATATGAATAATTTCATCCTCTTCTTCAGTAGCTACAATGCAACACTCACCCCCACTGGTTAATGCTGCAATAAATTGCTCGTTGGCATAAACGTCGAGTTTCTTTTGTTCTTCGCCTTGAATGTTTGTGGTACCGATGTCGCCAAGAATATCTACAAGACCAGCTTTATTTACCTCACGGTTAACAATTTTAGCTGCGATTGCAATGTCTCTTAAAAGCCTCGATAATTCTCCTTTGGCATAAGGAAAATCCGCTTGTTTTTCTATGATAAATTGTCCTAGTGTTTTTACGCCACAAACCATACTTAGTGTATATTTTACATTATCTACCCGATAACTCTATAACCTCTAAGGTATGAATATTTTCATCAGTAATGCAAAATCGAATTAAGGTTCTAACCTTATGCCAGCCATGTTTACCCGCTGCACCAGGGTTTATATGCAGGCATTTTAACTTTTCATCATACATGACTTTTAAAATATGCGAATGCCCTGTAATAAAAAGCTTTGGTGGCTTAGTGTAAATTTCAGACTTAACAGAAGGCGCATATTTACCAGGATAACCGCCAATATGAATCATTAGCACATCTACGTTTTCGCAACT
>Ga0308159_1001155_pt1 | contig 42308 bp, 44 predicted proteins | sample PhyCR1_FD_201040 | JGI IMG/M metagenome (GOLD analysis project Ga0308159, IMG submission 201040) | Phyllosphere microbial communities from UC Gill Tract Community Farm, Albany, California, United States - DLSLC.R1 | ecosystem: Host-associated > Plants > Phyllosphere > Unclassified | place: USA... | reverse complement strand
GCTGACTAACGTAAGAGTGCTATTGCACCGAGCTCGTTTAAAGGTTTTTTCTGCAATAGCGAAGTACCAGTCCGCTCTTGATATGTGAGCATTAGGAGGATTTTTCCAACGGTCTGGATGGCTGATTGAATAGCCCCTGTTTCTGTAGACACCTGATGACCGCTTTTGGCCGAAAGCCGCCATATTCCCACAGTTGCCCCTGATCAGAAGCCAAAAAATCTGAAGCCTTGCTTGTAGTGGGAGGACCTAACTAAACGGAAGCTGCTTAAGCTTCCGTTTCTTCATCAACCGCTCTTTCTTTTGAGCTGTAGGTCTATGAAATCAATCTCTGCATTGATTGCATCAATCGTGAGCGTCTCAACCTTGGTGTCTTTGTTTACTGTTGCGTTGAGATTTTTCACTCCCGCCATGCCGGCAATTATCCCGTTCAAATGCAGCTTTCGGGCCTTTAGGTAATCGGGCATCTGAGAGCTGTCCTGTGGTGGTTTATTCATGGTTAGACCGATGGTAGGCCCAAAGCAACCCGCCTTCGCCCATTGCTTCGGGCAGGGTTGAGGTTAGGCCGCCAACAGGTCAAGCAGGCTATGTTGGTGTGATCGATCTGCGAGTTCTCGCCAGGTCCAGCTTCTGACGTTTTCGCCCTGTTCTGGTACGTCCAAGTCCATTAGTGCAACTTGGTCCCGTTTAATTAGCTTCCGTGCAGCCCAGAGCTTACTGCCGGTCTCCACTAGCACTTTTGCAGCTTCATTCCACTTTTCCTCCAGCACCAGGTTAGCCAGGTATGACGCGTCGTTTTCCAAGTCGCCATGGCGCTGATGTAGCCCGCAGTCAAATTTTCACGGTTGGTCAGCGCTTCGAGGCGATTAATTTTTTTATTCAATATGTGGATCTGGAGCTTTAGTGAGTTGATGCGACTGTTGTGATCATCGATTTCATCCTGAACGGCTCTCTGGCGGTCCTGTTGGATCACCTCTGGGCTATCGAGTGCTTCTTCCAACGGCGCCAGGTCGACGCGCCTGGTCGATGGCCCGTACGCCCATGATTGGGAAAAATTTCTGACTCAATGGCAGGCTGAGATGAAGCACTTGGATGCTCACATGTCTGCAAGGCGTAAGCGTCAGCGTTAAGCGTCGGGGGCACCTTCGATTGTCTACTTTGGATAGTGCTGACTATACTGCCACCACCAAATATCTGAGGTGTTACATGTCCCGTCTCGCTGAATTTCGCGCGCTTGAACAACAGCTTGCTGCCCAATTGGCAGAGCTTGAAACACTAAAAAACGATGATGGTCTGAAGCGTGAGATTGAATTCGAAACCAAGCTTCGTGACCTGCTAGGTGAGTATGGTTACAGCTTGCGCAACATTGTCGCGATTCTCGATCCGCACTCTTCAAACCGCCGTGCTCCAGCAGCTGCTGAACTCAAAGGCTCCCGTAAGGCTCGGGCTGTAAAGGTTTACAAGAATCCTCACTCGGGCGAAGTCGTCGAGACTAAGGGCGGCAACCACAAGGTTCTGAAGGAGTGGAAAGCTGAACACGGTTCCGACACCGTCGAGAGCTGGCTGGCTCAGTAAAATCGTTTGAGTACAAATTGAGGGCCCTGCGGGGCCCTTCTTTATGGGGATAGGAAATGCTTCGTTCAGCAGCGCTTGAGTTGGCAGCGAGCTTCAGGTTGGCAGTCGAGATAGTCATAGAGATTGGCAACGTCCCTATGCACATCCAAGGTTTCCCAAGCGGATGCTGCGGAATCATTTCTGAGCTCATGGGCGATTATTTCAACACCTTGGAAGTCGGCGAATTCTTCTACGTTTGTGGGATGAAGGAGGGTGCTTCACATGCCTGGCTTGAAGTCGATGGACTGATCGTCGATATCACCGGAGATCAATTCCCTGACCGACCTAGTATCTATGTCGACACACCAGACGCTTGGTACGGCGAGTGGGAGGAGGACATTAAGCATTTGGCAGTTCATGAACCCTCTGCATTCTTCTATGGGGAGGAGCGCCGTTTTCTAGAACGGGTGCTGGCGCAGCTCAATACGGTATCGGTTAGAGAGATCGATAGCGCGGAGGCAATATTCGCTCTTGAGGCCGGCGATATCGACATCGCCTTTGCGCGCCTTGAGGGCAACCTCGGTCGGAATTTGCAATCTCTACCGTTGTCCGAGGATCGACTAGCAATAGCGCTCCTCAACGACCACCCCTTGGCCGCAAGTGAGTCCATTTCGCTCAAGTCACTCGCCGATGAAGCCTTAGTCATGGCTTCTCGCGATGTGAGCCCTGTCTATTTCGACTATCTGGTCGGACAGTGCAAAGCCAGCGGCTTCGCCCCGCGGATCGTGCACCAGGTTCGCTCAGTTTCGTCACAAGTTGCCTTTGTCCGCTGCGGCCAAGGAATTGCCCTGGTTCCCACGTCGATGGGCAAGCTCGCCCCCAACAACGTACTAATTCGGCCTCTGTTTCCGGAGGTGAAAGTGGTGACTACGGCCATGGCGTGGCACAGCGACCATAAGAATCCGCTCGTGGATGCAATGATCGACCAAGCGAAGCAGACCTTGCTTTCATAGGTTAGGCATATAGCAGGGTTCGTGACTTAGTATTTTACAAATCACCTGGCGAGTTCAACATAGAGGATGTCTGCAATAGGAGCTCCGCCCCGTGTCCCATCCAGCTCGCTTCACCCACGAGAAAATGCCGCTGAAAATCGACGGTGTGCAGCTCAACCTGTCGGTCATTCACCGCCACGGGCCTAAAGCGCCCATCCTCTTCCTCCACGGTTTCGGCTCCACCAAAGAGGACTACGCCGATATCACGCTGCAGCCTGCTTTCGATGGACATCCCTTCATTGCCTACGATGCTCCAGGCTGCGGTGAGACCGAATGCAGCGACCTCTCGCGCATTAACATCCCATTCCTTGTGAAAACCGCACAGTCCGTACTCAAGCATTTTAAGATCGATGCTTTCCACCTGGTAGGTCACTCTATGGGAGGTTTGACCAGTCTGATGTTGGCTCATGGGGAGCCTGCGCGCGTGCTGAGCTTCGTCGACATCGAGGGCAACATCGCACCTGAGGACTGTTTCCTCAGCCGCCAAATCCACGATCACAGCCGTGATGATGATGCGCGATTCTTCCGCGATTTTATCGAGCGCACTCGATTGGCATCGGACCCTGCGAGCGCGCTGTATGCCGCAAGCCTAGCGCATAAAGTGCGTGTAGGCGCGGTGCGCGGCATTTTCGAATCAATGGTGGATTTGTCCGAAAATGTTCAGTTGATGGATAAATTTCTTGCCCTAACGTTCCCGCGCCAATACATGTATGGCGTGACCAATTCCCACCTATCCTACCTCGAAGACATTGCAGCACATGGCGTGCACTTAGCGTGCATTCCTGATTGCGGCCATTTCCCGATGTACTCGAACCCTGTGCTCATGTGGCGGCGGATCAAAGCTCTACAAGACTTCGTTTAAGCAGATTTAACCATTTTTACGCGGTTATGTCGGCCGCAAGAAGCTCCGCACTACCCGGTAAATGAGATTGCGCCATGCTTGAAGCCGTCAACGGTTTTCTCTCGGGAAGCCGCTCATCGTCCTGGTCGCTGGGTTGGGCGCCTACCCGGCAGCAGGTGCTCGCCTTTCTCGACGAGCTAGAGGCATCTCTGAGTAATCCGAAGTGACAGCTTTTGGTCGATTCTGTTGAAAAATTCGGTTATCCAAAACTGCCTGGCCATTGCCTAGTGAGAACGCCATTTTTGCACGCTGCTGCGTGAAATCTGCGTCTGGAAAGCTCTGCCAAACGTAAAGATTTCAATCTCGGACGCCTACTTATCTGCCGTGGAAACCATGATCGACTTTTCAACAGAATCGGTCGAAAGCACCTTTTCAAGATCGGCAGCTATTGGCCGAGCCTGTGTAAAAACGTTTTCGAGCGCGACAGGTACTCACCACCGTACTGGACCTCGCGCATCTGCGCGAAATCCACATCTGCTGACGTACCGATAAATTTCAGATTTTACGTAGACGCGCGCACTTCAATTTTGACGGAGCGTTTTTACACACTCTGGGCCAATTGCTGCCCTTTACGAAGGGTAGCTTAGGGTAGAAGTCAGCCATTCACGGCAGCCTTTGGTCACACCCCGATTGTGTAAGTATCTGGGGGATTTTGAGTGACAGTACCGTGGTTGCTGGCTGTGAGGCCCGCTAACAGTAAGTTGCATCAATGCATAATGGGCATGGAATGGCATAGATTGGTGTACGGTTTGCCCCATTTTTGTCCCATTCGCGCGCCTCACGGTTCGTCTTCCCCACCCTCCGATCATGGATTGGACGTAGCGCCCTGTTATATCTGACGTCCACCCGAGTTCAGAATGCCGTTCGAAACCTCGTTGTCGATCTCCATCTGGTTCAGAAACGCTCTCTCAGCCGCATTTGGCAATTTGAACCGATAAATAACATCAGTAACATCTTTGATGTCCGCAATACTCCGCTCAGTGTTTACAGACGCCTCAACTAATTGCTCCAGATGAGCCGTAGTCGATTCGAGCCTTTTGCTTTGGTCGGCACTTATGTCGTGAAGAACTGCCATGGTCTGAATGAGCGACGAAATTCCGGTCTTGACTAGGGACAAGTTAAAGAGGATTCCAAACGCAAGGATGCATATCACCCCCAACAGACCAGCAATGAGTCCTAGCAAAACTTCAACCATGGGATTCTCCTGTCAATCATCGTGGGAGCGATCAGAGCGTCCTGGTAATGCTAAGCCCAATCAAGGGCAGGTGGTGTGCATTGATTTTATCGTCAACACTGAGGGTGGATGGAACAGCTCGGACTGGCGGGGGCCACCATCCGCCGCAAACTGGCGGCGCTGGCCAGCCTGTTTGATCACCTCCTGGAGAACAACGCCGTCGCCGGCGGCAACCCCGTGCACGGGGTAAAACGGCCCCGGGTGGAAACCAACGAAGACAAGACCCCGGCACTCGGTGATGACCAGGCTAAATTGCTGTTACACGCTCCGGATGGCTGGACACTGAAAGGCGTGCGTGACCGCGCGATTTTGGACGTGCTGCTGTACCACGGTCTACGTCGGGAAAAAGCTGCCCAGCTGCCTGAGAGGACACCATTAGTCTGGGGTCGCTTAGACACTCCGGCAATCTCAGGCAGACCAATTTTTCAAATTTTATCGGTCACGTAACACAGTCAAACCAAGTCCGATTGGACGGAAAAAAGACCTAGCATAATCTTTAAAATACTTGAATCATTGATAAAGTATCAAGCTCTTTTATTTCTCCAGCGTCGCACTAAAATACGTGGAAGATAAAAAAAACCTGAGTAGCAGAACAAGGTCATTCCATATAAAATCAACAGCATGCCTGATGAAAACAAAGCATACGTAAATACATTTGAACCAAAAAAACGCCACTTCCTAGCATGCGACCCTAAATCCACCGACCCTATGTAGTTGATGTATATCAAAAACAAAACTAAGCCAATCATACCTAGCGCGGCAAAGAAATATTTAAAAGCAGTGTGATTCTTGTATTGGTCAGGATCCATCACCAAACCTTTGTAAACTTTTATAAAAAAAACAAAAGCGAACAAAGGTCCAAAAACACCAATGTAATTGGTCGCAACTTTTGAGCTGAAAGGGAAGTTTGACGACCAAAAACCAACCTGCCCGAGCAAATAGTCATCTAAAAAATTATTAAATTCTACAAAAGCATAAGTGTCAGCCTGCGCTGGTAGCAACAAAACAATAAAATACAAGGGCATTAATGTGAGGACTATAAAATAGTACGGAATTGGTATGACCTGCTTAGTTTTTACTCTCATAGAGTCAATACTCAGTTTTGATGTTTTTATGAGGGTTTTAAATCAAGCCAGGTACGCCTGGCTTGGTTTTGGTTTTGATTTTCAGGCTATATGAGGTTGTTGATTTGATCCGCCTTTTCTGCATCGATATACGCAGCAGCACTAGCCATCATAACAGATACCACGACTATACCCATAGTTGTAGTAACAAACACAGGGAAGAAAAACGCTGTGAGGACAGCCAATACAGCACCGACACCAATACCAAGTGCCATGGCCTCAAGCTCCAACATAAGAGGTTTGAAGTCTCCAGTTAAAAAGCCATGCACAGTGTGGTTATAGATTTTTTCCGCCTGCACAATTTTTCCTACAACTCCAAACGCCTTCCCTAAGCGCGTAACATTGTCCGCAAAGGTTTCTTTACCAAACGCATTAAGCGCATTAACGACTGCCTGACGATCTGAACGGGACAACGATGTTTTTTGGTTCAACGTGACTTTTTCGAAGGTTGCCATAGCTTGAGTGTAGCCGCGGACATTTTTACCGCTAATATTAGCTTGAAGAGCTTTGGCAATACCGCTCAGGTTTGTACCATATTTTTGGAGTGCCTTCTCGTTGGCGTCAGCCACAAAGCTTAAACCGTCCAAATAATCTTTTTTTTGCTGGTCCGCCGCTTGTTTCGCTTCTGCTTCTTTTGCTCGGGCAACCATGCCTTTGAACGCATTCGACGTCTCTGTTAATTGACGTACCGATTCTGAGTGAAAAAGCGAAGTATGATAATCTAGCCAGCGCGGCCCCGTTGACTTATTTTTCTGCAACTCAATCAACGCCTGCAAAGCTTCCAGTTCAGGTTTACTCAACGGCGATTTGATATTATTATTTGCTTGCTGATAAGACCCAATTCCCAACTGTTCGGTCGAAATGGTTTTATCTATCGCCACCACGTATCGTTCGAGCGCTTGAACGCGTGTTAAACTATCCAGATTGCCTGCCGCTTTAACGATCGCCTCTTGATGAAAATAAGCTAACAGACCCAGACGAACATTTTTTTCAATATTGAGGACAGATAATTTATTCGATGCCCATGAAGCGATGCGCCCAGGATCATTCGGTGAGATATTTTCTTGTTGGTTGATTTTTTGAGCGAGCTCTGGGAGCTGGTTAGCCAAAATATTTCGCTCAAGCGAAATTCGTTTTTGCTCTAGCGCCGCTTTATATGCTACGTCGATTTCGATGAGAGATTGGTAGTAAGCATCTACCCCTTTGTGGACGCCGTCGTAGATTCTACGAAATGGTAAATCAATCATCAAGTAGAGTGGGTACAGCCCGTATAGCGAGTAAGCCTCAGTAGCCTTAGACTCAAACTCAATTTCTTTTTCCTCAAGCGATTTTACCGTAATTTCTATATCCTTTTGCGCGGCATTAATAGCGCTGAGAGCTCGCCCTGTCTTTGCAAGTTCTTTTTTCTTTTCAATTTCGTTTGTAGTTCTTTCGTGCAACCCATTGAAAATGGGTGCGTAAGCCTCATCAATTAATGTCTTTTTATGCCTATGTTCTCCAACAAAATCATCCCAGATAAAAGGAGTAATCGGACTAAGCTTTTCCGAGCCTAAACTTGTGCCACGTCGGTACTCATCATTGATACCTTCGCTAACACGCCCGACGTGAGTTAGACGTTCAAGACGAGGAGCAGTAATGTGTATAGGAGCGAGGCTATACGAGTTCGCACCGGTTCGGATATGTGGACCTAAGTATCTTCCTGCGTTTGACATATTTAATCTCCATAGTGGTTTCAGCGCATCAGATGCTGCCTCTAGCGTTCAATGAAAAACGGCATCACATCAGTACGATTGGTTTTGCGCTCTGGCTACCTCTAAAGCAATGAGGCTTCAACAGGTGAGGTCAGAGCATCAAAAAACTGTATATGCATACAGCTATAATCGCCAGAAGTTTATGCATTTATGCATATTTTTATGCGCAAATGAGAATCCTTGTCAAGTAGATCGATTTGAAGCACCTTGTTGCGTCCATTCGACGCTGACTCGGCTGGGATCGGGAATATCAAAACGACACAACCGTATGATGGTCCGCTGGAGCGAGTTACAGGACTGATAAACATTTGGTTCTCAGTCCAGCTCCCGGAGCTGAACGCCAGTTCCAAGGCTCGGCCCTGGTGTGTAGTGACCAGATTCCAACCTGACCGCAGCCCCGGTATTCGTTAGTGCCAGAAAGGCCACAGTGGCGCCGCAAGCGAACTGCGATCCAGCCGTTCAGGGGGGCAACGCATCGTGGATGGGTCAAGTACACATTGCGCGGTCGGAAGCCCTTTGTGATGTCTGCACGTATTAACCATTGCACCCGTCCACGTCCGAGAAGATCCATGAGTATCTGGGCCGCGACAGTAAACGCGAACCGGGCAATGGCCCGCTGTTCCGATACGCGGCCGCACCATCGGCGCCGGCATTTGCGCCGATGGCATCTATAAGGTGGTTGCACAGTGGGCCAAAGCAGCGGGCATTCATGTTGATTGGCTGGGCGTACATGGATTACGCGCCACGGCCGCCACCAATGCCCTGGAACATGACGCAGATATCGCCAAGGTTCAGGTGTGGTTGGGGTGCGCCAATATCAGCACGACACGGCTGGCCCCACGTTTGACGGCGGGGCTTGGGTGTACCTGGTGCGATTTCCTATGCAATCGGCTCAACCTTCGGCGCCGTAGCGGGCATTGCACTTGGGGCACTTCCATTTACCTGCGAAATGGAAATCGTAAGGGACGTCGGAAAGACGCACACGACGCTCACCAACATCCCAACAAGAAGTGCAAAATCGCCCCAGCTCGCCTTCAAAGCTGTAAACGCCTTCGTCGGTGTAAGTAGGCTTCCCCTCAGCCCTCTGCTTCACCTGGGCTTCGAGACCTACGATCTGTTCTTGGGCTGCCGCGAGCTTCAGTTTGAGTTCGCCAGATTCAAGCTTTGCATCCCCAAGAGCCGAGTGCAGATCAGCAACGATCATCTTGAAATCAGCGTCACCAACCTTTTTGGCTAGGTCACGAAGCTTGTTAGATGCGTCCAGGGCCTGCTGTAGCAACGCGATGATATCCATAATTTCCCTGCTAATCATGGGAGCGAAAAGTGCCCCTCTCCTGCGGGCACTGCCCAGCTTTTTAGGGCTGACCTTGTGGTGCACCTTGTGCGATTTCCATTAATCGGACGTTAATCCCATGTGCATGACATACCACGCACCGATGTCCATACAACCTTCCCCAACATAACGGCCACCAAGACGACGAAGAAAACCCTGCTTAGCTTCCTCCGTGGACAGCCTCAACCAAGGGCTATCGTCGCCATACGAGACCAAGAGCTGTCCATTTGGTGCACGCTCGGCTTTGTATTGAGCGAACTCTGTTTCACCGTCAACGGCTTCATGGAGGGCGTATACGTCCTCTACGTGCGTCTGCACAGCGCCGTCGAGCCATTCGTCAAAACTGGTCATTGTGAGCCTAGCCATTGTTGATTTCCCCAAGTTCTCGGGGGCAAAAACCTCACCCCTTAACGGACATTTCAATACCATTGCTGACTAACGGAAAGGGTGAACGCATCCGCTTACATCCTTCGATCGAGCCTGAGCTGATGATCCGCCTGCTACGCACGGGGAGTGGGCGTATTTGAGGATTCACTTAAGAGAAGCGAACCTAAATCGCGCCTGGATCTTTTTTGTGCACATAAATTCCAGCATATGAAACCATGTACTATGAAAAAACTAATATTTGCTGCGATTTATAGGTAAAAAAATTTAATAATTTTCACATTTTTGAACTGACATAAATTGCATGTTGACACGATTCATGATTGCCTTATTAGAAGTGTGGCTTTTGAAAGATTGGAAGCTATGACTGAGCTGTATGATCCAAAGACCTACGTAGGAATATATTATTTTTTAATCATTGACGCCGCTTATAAATTGCTTTGCGCCAGTTAACTTAGCGAACAAGAATGACGTCAAGTGGTTCGAGTTGCAGGTTTTTGATCAAAACAGGCGGCTTAATTCAGGCAGCTCAATAAGCAAGGGTTATTCTAATAATAACAAATCAAAACATTATAAAGATTAAATAATATACATGAAAAAATGACTTTCAATTCGAATTCAGCCATAAGAGTCTCGGAACGTTACATCTGCGCTTCCCCACAACACTATCTCACATCGAAACTTTTTAAAGGCAAATGGAAAAATATAACACCTAACATTTTACCATTTTGTTAGTTTGGCGATAGGTTCAAACTGCACCAAGATAGGACTCAAGCTCTGCTGGAAAGATAGGATGCCTTATCATCCCCAAAAGAGAAACGCAATTAGATTTCGCCCATTTAAATACTAGGCAGTGATCATCAAACCGAAAGTCGCCCACTAGTAAAAAACGCTTTACCCTTCCATAACAACTCACATTTTTTACATCCATAGCATCATTACTACCCAATTTGAAATCATCCAGCAGAAAAAAATCTATTTCGCCCTTGCATTCCATTACTCTTATTGCTTCTTCCATATTTGAGCAGAGGCTAAGGTTGAAGTAGCCAAGCGTGTTTAACATGATCCCGTAATTTAGCAGCACGCCGGAGTGCCGACATACAACAATGATTTTTTCGTGTTGATTTGCCACCAGATCATTATCCTCTTTGTCACTTTATAGAAATCCAATGCGCCTACTTTCTATTAATTATCCTCCCATCTTGGACGGCCAACGCTATCAGACAGTTCCTGATTTTTGCGCACCATCGAAAACACAAAGCGCTCCGAATTCAGGAACTGTCTGATTAATTTTTTGCAGTAGAGCTATAGGCTTAGCGGATGAAAACAAACCCTCAAACTGCACGCAAGCTCCTTCATGTATTCGCTAGCTGCATGATCGTAGTCGCATGCGCTGGATCAGCTGTATATTTGCGTGTGATTTTCAATGAGGAGGTATCAGTTCGTCGGAGTGCCATGAATGAGGCTGTGCTGAACGCACAGAATTTTTTCGTTGGTCGGCAGGTTCTGCTTAAAAGTCTTAAGTTGAACGCGGTTCCTAACGTAAAAATAAGTGAATTGGTTGCAGGCGATGCTACGCACGAGCAACTGAATGTTAATCTTAGCGACAAGGCCGGCAATTGGAGCCTGCCGCTCAGCATGCGAATGAAGGACTATCTTTACCAAAAAAAAGTGAATCTGCTGTATGTGCAACAGGCGTTCCCGCACAAAGTGATGCGTTTGTACGATTCCTCTGCCGGGTCTGAAATTCCCTCAACGGCAATCTTCCAACGTTTGAACGATGAGGCCAGCGAATCACGGTCCGCAGATGAAGACCTTTGGATAACCGACAACAATCTTCTGGATTCACCGTTCTATTTGTTTACACCGCTTGAAAGCCACATATCTTCTTCGGGTTGGCTATGTCTTGAAGTGCAAGCGTTAGATCTTGTTGATGCATTGCGCAGTGAAAGTGCTGGCGAATTCATGCTGCTAGATCGACGAGGACAGATCATTTTCACTAATGCTGCTAAGTCCACACTCGTGGAATCACTCAGCGCACTAGACCTCAAACACCCTTTTGGTCTTATCGGTACCGGGTGGTTGCCCGACAGTCTGGCAATCAGAAAAAACCTCGGCTATTCAGGGTGGCAAATTGTGTATGCCGTGGATATAAAATTTTTGCTGCCGGTACTAGGCTGGCCATTACTTAGCTGCTTATTGTTGTGTATCGCAATCGCAATTGCTTTACACGTTCTGATCTCTCGCATTGATAGACGCCTGATTACTCCTAGCGAAAATCGAATCCTCGCTCTGGTTGAGACGGAGGCATTTACGCGTGCCGTGCTGCAAGTTGCACCTGTTGCTTTGTGCGTGATCCGCCGTGCGGATGGTCAATTGGTACTGGAAAACTCACTCTCAGAGGAGTGGCTAGGTAATGGGAGTGAACTCGTACACTCCTCAACCGGATGGATTTATCGCGCATTTGATGATGTGGGCATGCGTCATAGCGATGAAATCCAAATGGCTGATGGCCGCGTTCTCTACGTTGCTTTTTCACCGACACGTTATAACGGTCAGGATGTACTTATCTGCGCATTCAGCGACATCACATCGCGCAAGCAGATTGAGATCGCACTTGATGACGCGCGCAAGTCGGCTGATCAGGCCAATGAGGCTAAAACTTTATTTCTGGCCACTATGAGTCACGAAATACGCACGCCACTGTATGGGGTGATAGGCACTCTGGAGCTTCTGGCACGTACGGAACTCAACGATCAACAAGAAAATTATTTAAACGCGATCGAGCGGTCCTCCAACAATTTATTACAACTGATATGTGATGTACTAGATGTTTCACGAATTGAGGCAGGCCAATTACAGCTTGTAACTGACACCTTCAGTCTGGTGGAACTTGTAGAAGACCTCGTTCAAGGCTATAGCGGTGCCGCTGAGGCCAAAGGCTTGCAGTTTTTTGCCTTAATTGATTCAACAGTACCTGAATGGCTTAGCGGCGATGTGTCACGCATTCGACAGATTCTTAGTAATTTACTCAATAACGCACTTAAATTTACCGACTACGGAAAGATAACACTGCGCATCAAAGTGGACAGCCGCGACGATGAGCGGGTCGTTATACATTGGCAGGTTTCGGATACAGGTAAAGGTATTGCACACGAGCAACAGTCCCAGCTGTTTGAACCTTTTTACCAAGTAGAGGTTGCTAAAAACGTAGTCGCTGGAACAGGACTCGGTTTGTCGATCTGCAAACGACTCATGCATTTGATGAACGGAACTATTAGATTAGTAAGCGAACCTGGACTGGGCAGCAGCTTCACGCTTCACTTGCCATTGGTGCAGGTAATGAATTCTGGGCGCGAGAACCATTTTGGCGAGTTATATCCCAGTGTTATTTATGTAGTTTCACCACTACGTGAGCTTGCGGAATGTTATTGCGGGTGGATACGTCGATGGGGGGCTCGCCCCTATTTGGGCGCTCCGAAAGCAGACACAATGAATTATGAAGGTGTTGGTGATGGGGCGGTGGTACTTGAACTGCACCCGGCCCCCGTACAGCATCTTCTGGAGACTGCATGGGCCGGGCAGTCGGTGATAGCTGCGAGCCACATTTCAATGGAGCTTTCAGTTGAAAAGCCTTACTGGAAAGCAAACGTCAACAGCTTGCAGAGCGTTTTCAGAGCTCTATGCAAGGCCCAAGGGAAATCTAAAGATACTTCCCCGAACGCGGCATGCGTGCGATCAGAACTAAAACGCGGACTCAGGGTTTTGGTCGTCGAGGACAATCCTATTAACCAACTCATCTTACGTGATCAACTCCACGAGATTGGCTGCACGGTTGAATTGGCTAGCGATGGCTTGGAAGCGCTGGAGCTATGGCAAGAAGAAAATTTTGATCTTGTACTGACTGACGTCAACATGCCGAGAATGAACGGTTATGAACTTGCGGTGCAATTGCGGGCAATGAATATGACGCAACCGATAATCGGTGCAACAGCTAATGCATTGTCTGATGAGCGTGAACGCTGCTTGAGAGCAGGGATGAACCATTGTTTGATCAAGCCGTTCACCCTGCACGCGCTATCGAACTGTCTTCAGGATATTAAAGGAGTTGGCCAGTGAAGCCCTATCGTGTACTGGTCGTTGAAGATCATCCCTTTCAACATGAGTATCTGCTGAACATCTTCAGCGAAGCGGGTGATTTCAAAGTAGACACCGTCTGGGATGGAAAAGGTGCACTCGAATGTTTGGCGCGAAATTACTACGACCTGATACTTAGCGATTTGCTGATGCCTGGCATGGATGGCGTACAGCTCATCCAAAACGTCGCCGTTCAAAAAAGGCGACCAGCGCTCGCACTGATGAGCGCTTCCTCGCGGAGAATGCTGATAAGCGCGGGGCTCGCAGCAAAAAACTTGGGTATTTCAGTTGTTGGTTTGATTTCCAAGCCGGTAGAGATCAATGAGGTAATGCGCTTGAAGGAGCGTATGGCAATTTTTCGTCTTAATAGTGAGAGAATTCCTGAGTCGCCGATAGATATTGACCCGCGTAGCATCGAGTCGGCGATGGAGAATGGCCAGATTCAAGCGTGGTTTCAGCCAAAAAAATCGTTGTACAACGGCAATATCGTGGGCGCTGAAGCGCTAGTCCGCTGGGCAAACCCCGAGATTGGGCTTCTGATGCCAAAGGATTTTCTGCCGCTTTTGATCAATCAGGGATTGGAGGAGCGACTGTTGTGGCTGATCCTCGAGCAAACTTTGCAAGCACAAACGCTTTGGCGCGAACAGAATTGGAATATTCCGGTATCAATCAATTTGCCCACACATCTCCTAGACAGTCACGACTTGGCGGACCGCTTAAGAGATCGAGTGGTAGCCGAGGGCGCTGATACCCGTAGCATTGTGTTTGAATTGATGGAGAGTTCAACTACGGAGGAACTCAGCAGCTATTACGCTGGGGCTTGTCGTTTGCGCATGATGGGTTTCGGGTTGGCACAGGACGATTTCGGCAAAGGGTTCAGCTCCTATTTCAACCTTGTTTCCACGCCATTTAGCGAGCTTAAAATCGATCGATCACTAGTGGATGGGTGCGTTGAAAATGAAAATCTGGCTTCTGCGCTACAAAGCCTCGTTGAACTTAGTCGAAAACTTGGTTTGACAGTAGTCGCCGAAGGTGTCGAAACGCAAGCAGAACTTGCCTTGCTGAGACGTATTAAATGCGATCAAGTACAAGGCTTTCTTATTTGCGCCGCGGTGTCGAGCAATGATTTCGAAACGCTTCTGTTGGATGACGGTTTCAAAACGACGCTTGAATAATGGCAAATATTAATTCAGGCCCCAGAACAGATTTTTTAGTAAGCGCTTATTCAGTTTTCTACTTTATAGGCTGCTTGGTCAACGGCTGAATTTGAATTAAATAATCAAGGCAATTACGTTCGGAGCGAGCAGTGGGTGAAATAAAGGTAGTAATTGCGGACGATCATCCAGTGGTTTTACTCGGACTCCGAGAGGTGATTCTCCGAGCTCCGCGTTTCTGCTTAGTAGGCGAGGCGTTGAATTCGTCGCAATTGGTTGAACAGTTGACACTTCATCGCCCCGCGTTGCTGGTCACCGATTTCAGCATGCCGGGTGATGAAACGTATGGTGATGGCTTACAACTAATAGAATACATCTCAAAACATTTCCCTGATGTGAAGATTTTGGTGCTCTCGATGCTAAGTAATAATCTAATTGTTTCGCGACTTTTAGAAATGGGTGTTATAGGTGTTATCGCAAAGAAGTATATGCACGTTGAAGTCGATTTAGCATTAAATGCATTGGCCCGAAACCAACTCTACCTTGCACCCGCGCTCCACGCGGCGTCCGTCAACACCAAAATCAAAGTTATTGATGAGCGTATATCTACTCTTTCGCCACGCGAGGTGGAGATATTACGACTTATAGTATCCGGTATTAGCGTGGGTGACATCGCTCGCCTACTTAGTCGTAGTGTTAAAACAATAAGCACCCAGAAAATTTCAGCAATGCACAAGCTAGGTGTAGATAGTGATCGCGCATTAATAACGTATTGCATCAAAGCTTCCCTCTTTGAATAATTTTTGCGTTTTTTTAATTTTAGGAACAAACCCGCATGCCAATTATGAAAGTGCTACTGGCTGATGATCATCCGATCGTATTGATGGGTGTTCGCGAAATCATAGAACGTGATCCACGTTTTGAAGTGGTTGGTGAAGCGCTGAATTCGTCGGAGCTGATCCGAAATATTTTGAAACTTCAGCCTGACGTGATTATTACCGACTACAACATGCCAGGGGACGAACGATACGGCGACGGTACACGGCTGATTGATTATGTGCGTCGTAAATTTCCAAATATACGTGTGTTGATTCTGAGTATATTTTCAAACTCGCAAGCTTTGACCTCTCTCTATAAATTGGGGGTTAGCGGGATTATTTCTAAGACCGCTGGTCTTGAAAAAGTTCTGCTGGCGTTAGATGCAATATTTCGTGAAGTATGCTATCAACAAGATACGTATGAGGAGTCAGCTGCGCACGAAATGGACAGCATTCTGAAAAAGATAAGCCACTTAAACATAAAGGAATTCGACGTTTTACGTCTCTTCGCTTCAGGCATGACAGTCAGTGAAGTTGGACATAGTTTGAATCGTAGCATCAAAACAGTCAGCACGCTTAAAAATTCGGCGATGCGCAAGCTTGATGTCGACAATGACCATGCCCTGATAATTCTTTGTGTAAAGGCCAATCTAATTGCTTGATTGGCACTTGCATTACCAATAATTGATCTCCATTAGCAACGTCGAGCGGTAGATGCCGATAATGGGTTGATCTTTGCCGATTCTTGTTGGTTTAACTGAAATCTTCAGTTTCAGCACGGTTTCCTTGACCGGTAATGTGTTTAACTCTCCCCATGAAACTTTCTTTTCAATTGGTATGCCGGTTACGTCAATGAAACGGGCTTTAAGTCCCAGTTTGTCCAGTGAAGTACGTAATGTACTGCTGTCAAAAGTGCCATTCCCAGCACTGAACCTCATACTGACATGACTCCCTTTGGTGCATCTGAAATCCAAAATCACATCTGTCCAACCCGCAGCATCAGTCTCCAAAGAGTGAAGGTTCACCTTGGGTATATCGACATTTTGGGATGTTGGAAAATTAGCCGTACACGGCGGCCTTATCAGCGCACCTTCAAGGGCGATCTGAGTCTTATCCTCAGCATGGCCGGCTGTACTTACGCACAGCGCTGCGACTGAAAACCTTGCAACCCAAAAGCTTGCTTTGGCGACCATGTAGACCTCAAAGGTATTCGATACTGACGACGGCAGTGGTGCTAAATTCGCCTTCTGTGAGTGCTCCTAACGCAATCAACTTGGCTTTGAGGCTCAGATCTACAGAACCGTTTTGGTTGGTCAGGTTACGTTTAACGCCGGTCAGATTTGCGGGAGAGCTGTCGCTTTTCCAGAGTAACGAGTAAGCCAGGTTTTCTTTGCCTGTGGACGCTTGTGTCGATGAGCCGCTTATTTGTCTGGCTGCAAGAATGCTTACTGCAAGCACTGAATTGGCCGGGCAATTCATGGTGACGGGAATATCAATTGTGGCCGCGGCAGCAACCTGGTCGTAACGCAATGAACCGAAGTTGGCGCTAAGTGCCTTCCCGCTTGTGAGCGTGCAAGGCGGACGAGTCAATGTGCCATTTACGGTAATGTTGACCACGTCTGTAACGGCACTGGCCGTTGTGCAAATCACGCTGCTGAACAGCATAGCCGCGAGCGAGCCGGAGAGTTTCATTAGTAGTTCCTTTATTTGATTAGCGATACATGATGTTGAAGGTGTACTGACTGGAGAAATTCCCAGTGGGAGAAACGCTTGTATTCAGCCGAGGCCGAAAACCAAGACGAATGTCATTAGTCCCCGTTTTGAGGGATAACGCATGAGGAATGTTAAACATGACGGCAGCGTTGGTATCGGCCCACGTCACCGCCATGGAAAGCCCTTCCAGCGTAGTGGCCGAAACACCAGGACTGCCACTTACCACATTTTGCGTCGGCACCAGAGTTGCAGTCGCATCTGTGCCGCGAATGCAGTTCATGGTAATATTGGCAATTTTCTGAGCTGAGTCGAAATCGTTACTGTTCAGCGTACCGAAAGGAAGATTAAGGTTGCCTGCTGACCCCATTGCACAAGCAGGTTGAATTACTTGGTAGTTCAAAGTGACGTGTTGTAGGTAATCGCCATAATTCTGCCAACCCTGTATAGATGTATCTGTAAGGCTAACTTGCAGCGCGTAATTTCCCGGTTTGGCGGACGTCATGCCAGATATACGTACTCTGTATGTGAAAGTTCGTCCTACTTTCAGCTCCTCGCAGTACGAGGGCATACATACTGTTGTAGGTGTACCAATAGGGGCCTCAGGAATTTCCTGGTTTGAATTCATATGCACAACCCTGACTTTGTTACCTGACCCCTTAGAGTAAAACTGCGAGTGCTGTAGTGAAGCGCCCTTAGGGTACCAACGCGTCACAGTACAATTGGCAGTCATATCGAATGTGAACGCAGTCGAGGGCGCAAAATCTCCAAGCTGAACCGCACCGAAAGCATTGGTCGGCAAGCAGGATAAGTTGTTTTGTATTAACGCAAACGCTGGAGCATTACCTAGACTGAACAATAAAAGGCAAAGCAGCGACGCCCCCTTCAGCAAACTCGCGCTATAACGCTTGAAAATTAGATCATGCATCTGGAGTACCTCGAGTGTTCACCGATGAAGTCGAGTGCAAATCGCAACTAAGCTTAAGCTGTGCAATGCCGGTTTCCGTCAAGTGGTAGGAGTTTAAGTCCAGGCCTTTCGAGCACCACAGTTGGCCGTTTACGTTAATCAGCAGTTGGGCTTTGCTAGGCACGCCTGTCATAAAAACTCGTCCCTTGTCTGCCACCATAGCGCTCGTCAGCAACGTGCCGCTGAGGTCGAAAAGCTGCGCCTCTGCTGCAAACGGCGCCGGCTTGCCTTGGCTTGAAGTGACAGTAATCAAAAGTCGACGGCCGTTGTGTGTGTCAAAGTTGGCCTTTACGAACGCTCCTCGGTTTGGTGTTACCTCCTTAATCAGAAGTTCGATATCCGTGTTGTCCGAAAGAGAATCAGTGTCCAGCGAAACCTTGTTTTTTCGATATGGAAGGGCCGAGGGGACAATGGTGTAGCCACCACGGTTAGTCTTAATTCCGCTCTTGGTCATCACCCCTACGTTTGCAGCGCCGGGCGTGGCCACGATAATGTTGGTCTCGCCTAATGGCTGGGTGAACATCAGTGTATCGCTGGTTCCGACGACTGCCCCCTCCACACCGTAGTCAGCTTGTCGCGTGTTTTGATCCTTGTTATAAGAACCGTGCAAAATCGCATTTTCAGCGTTGTAGCGTGCCGCCGCTGACGCACCTACCACGCGTTCATCATTACCGACTTGCTGGTTGACGCCTAAGCTGTATGAAAGGGCATCATTTTTTAATTGTGAGCCAGTGAGCGTAGCCCCACGGCTAGCATTGCCCTCTGAGTCCTGGTTAGTGTTCAAGCCAACACGACTACTATTGCCTGGCCCGCCAAGCGGGATACTCACGCTCAGAGACAGGGTACGAACGTCGTTATGGATACCACTGTTCTGTGCCAGACCAAGGTTGTAGGATGCCCGCCCTAAGGTGAAGCTATAGCCGAATTGCACCGATGTATTGCTCTGGGCCAGGTTCCAATAATGGGTTTTAGTCAGGTTTGCATAGAGGCCGCCGTAGTTGCCCAATTGCTGCGACACGTTGGTGGTAAAGCTGCTTTTCATATGTCCGCTAAGGTAAGGAGAAAACACCTCATATTTATCGAGCAAATCATTCGCATATGGCGTGAGCGAAGTACTGGGCCGTGCGTTGATTGACTCGTTGAAACTGTAATACCCGCTAGTGGAGTATCGATAACCAATGAGGCTGAAGCTGGTGCCTGTCAGGTCGATGGACTTGGCGTAGCGGAAACGAAACGACTGGCCCGACAGCGATTTGGGCTCTGAACCAATCTCGTCGCTGACTGCATGGCTCATGTCCAACGAAATAGCGCCTAAACCTGCGAAGTCGTGGGCAAACCCCACCAGCAAAGAGTTGTAGTCTTGGCTCAAGATCGTCCCACCAAACAGCGTGGTGCCTTGCATAAAACCTCGACGATAAGTACCTTGCACGAAGCTCGGCGACTTTGAGTTCGCGGCACCGCCTGCAGGTCGGTACTGCCCAGCAGTCAATGCGTAGCTTTGCTGACCCTCCCGCAACATGTAAGGCACGGACGAGAACGACTGGACATATACTTGGCGCTCGCCATTAGCTCCTTCAACTGTAACCTCGATGTCCCCATTGCTTGAGGTCGAATATAGGTCGTTGAGAGCAAATGGCCCTGATGGCACCCACTGTTCGCTGATGACGTAGCCGCGCTGTCGAAGTGTCACGCGCGAGCGACCTTTGGCGATACCTCGAATTACAGGCGCAAAATTGCGTGATTCATCGGGTAACATATCCAAGTCTGAAGCTATACCAACGCCGCGGTACGAAATCGTGTCAAACAGATCGCTGTCTGTCGCGCTTTCACCAATTGTCGCAATGGCCATAAGCTTACCCAGATCGCGCTGCACATAGGTGTCGACCGATTTCCAACTAGCGTCGACACGCGTACTTTTTTGCCAGGTCGAAAAATTGCGAAACCGCCAAGGACCTGTGTTAAAACCGCTCCGCGTACTGCCGAACTGTGACTGGCGACTGCCATAAGCGTTCTCTTGGTTGCTCGCGGAAAAGTTGTAGTTGGCGAAAACAACCTGTTCTCCATCACTCCAGCTTTTACGACGAACCTCATAAGGTATGCTGCCAATGAAAGCCTGCGGAACGCTCAAGTCCAGCTGCTGCTTATTGAAGTCGAAGCCATAGGTAATCCCCGCGAGTTCACGATTGAAGTACACGCAACCTTCGGGGCTGACCTCTGCATTACTCAGGCGTGTTGGATCAATCCCAAGATTCGCCAGGGCTTCAAGATGGAAGCACGGAAACAGACCACTCGGTGTGGAGGGCTGGCCGTCACCTTCGCGCACAAAACGCAAGTCACGCTCATCGACCGGCCGTCCGTCTAGTGAAAGTCCCACGCGATAATTGCCAGGGAGCTGCCCCTCGCTCATTGCCTTTACTTGTTCAGCTATTTCTGCAGAGCTATTGCCGCCGCCTATTTCTAAAAAAGCGGGGTCAAAATCGAAATTCGCGTGAGCAGACGCCGTTGCAAGACTCCCGCCCGCGATGAAGAACAGCCTCCAGCAGTTTATTTGGCACGCGAAGGCGCGCACGCGCAGTCGCAATCGCTGCATGATGAAATTCTTCCTTTTAAATATTCGGACGGTAATCAGTGTGGACGGATAACTACCGCCTTAACGGTACTGCCATACTCATTAATGTAGCTAAGTTGGAGGCTGTCGCCGACATTAAGTTTTATGTTAGTATCAATAGTGCTGCCGGGCATAATTACTTCCGGAGCATCTTTGCTCGCACGGTCATTGATCAATAACTCACTGACCACCACGTTGAAACCTGAAGGGTTTTGAACTATTAACTTTCCGCCTTCAACACTCCAGCTTAGCTTTTCCACAGCTTCTACTAACGAACCTTTCAAACCGGCAGGGCGGTAAAATAATTTTATTGTGGTTTTGAGCGCGATCTGCAGCACATTCTGGCGTCCCTGATCTGTTCGAGCAGCGGGAATAGCCTTTACATTAAGTAAAAAAAGGCTTTCTTTATCGCTCGGCAAATCTTGCGCGCCGGTTGAAATAATTCTAAGTATGTTTTGCTGTCTAGCGTCTAAACGAAACAATGGTGGCGTTATTATAAACTCATCGGCAGTTCCATCGCGCCCATCAAAATAACTTACCCACGATTGAACCAAATAAGGCGAATTATCTTCACCAGTGTTTAAAATTGAGAGGTTTGCCTCTTTTTCCTGACCCTGATAAACAACGCGTGTTGAACCGATATTAACACCTGCCTGAGCTTGGGAAAATAATGCTCCTGCCGCTAGATACAAATACGCAGCCGCTTTTAAGTACATGGACGTCCCTCTGTATAACCCCAATGCTCGCAGTTAACGCAGAGCATCAGGGCTAACAAAAAATGAATTACTTATAGGTAACGTCAAAGCTCGCCAGCGCGTTTACTTTACCAGTGCCGATCCCACGAACGCCCGGCGCACCACCCGCTGCATCAGTGTCTGCAACCAGACGCACGTAAGAAGCGGTGAAGTCGAAGGTATTGGACTGAGGGCGTAGTACGTAGTCGCCGCTGGCGGCGTTCAACGCCAACTTGTTGCCAGTGCGTGCGTCATTGATTTGAATGCCGACGCCAGCAACTTGGTTTTCACCAGTCAGCCCCAGGACAGTTGCATCAGTACCCGCTTGTTGGCCACTGAACTTAATGGACGCATTTTTGAGGGTGGCGCCGCTGCAATTCTCAAGCGATATGGAGAATGGAACTGAGCCAGCAGTTGCGCCCACGGTGTTGGCGAAGTCAGCAATACGAATCTGACCAAGGTCAACGGTTTTCTTTACGCTTTCACTGTTGATGGTGCACGCGTTATCAGTGATAGTACCGGTGAATTCAACTTGACCGTCAGCCGCTTTGGCAGCAGTTGCTGCCATGACGACCAATAGCGAAGTGCCACATACTGCAGTATATTTTCTCATTTTCTGGAACATACAAAACCCTCGAAAAAACAATGTTGGATGGTGTTCGTTTCATCACTTACCTGCTAACAGCTTGCCTATCAGATATCTTCAGCAGGTGGTGTCTAGGATGCAATTGAAATGGTGCCAACCCAATAGGACGATTCCTGTTCGACACTTCAGCGGTAGCAATAAAGACCACAACAAAGGCCTGCTGCGTCGCAGCGCAGCGAAATACATTCAAACGATGAGACTCACACGTTTTTGTATGGCATGCTCGGCGGAATCTGGTGCTTTTGAGATGAAGGCAGGGAAAATGTCGTCAGTAGCTGAAAAGTTCTGTCCACTGGATCTATTTGAAGAATGCGCGCGCAGTTGTGCGGCGGCGGCAGTGAATAAAGGTTTAAAGTTATTCGCCTGCGCTGACGCCACCTTGCCGCCCTGGGTGTCAGGAGACGCCGCACGCATCCGACAAATAGTCAGTGATTTGTTGGCTAACGCAATAAAGTTCACCGACTCAGGCCGTGTAACGTTTAGGCTTAAAGTTACCTATATCGAGTCTGATCAAGTCTCAATGCAGTGGCAGATCTGTGATACCGGAATGGGATTAAGCCAGCAGCAACTGGCACTATTGTTGAGTCCGTATCCCCCAGACGATGGCAGCGATCGTGCCGCATGGGAAAGGTCGGTAGTATCTATCTGTGCTGTTCAAAGTGCGTTGATAGGGGCTCGACTCGACGTAGTTAGTGAGAGAGGCCTGGGCACTAGCTTCTCCCTGCACACCTGTTTTCAAGTCATCAGCGGCTCACTGCACAACATTGAACATATTGATCTTAAAAACATAAAAGTTGACGTTCGCGCACCGCTTGAGGACATCGGGCAATGTTTGGTTGAATGGCTGCGAATGTGGGGAGCGCGAGCAACGTTGTTACCAACGATGGAAATGAAAGACCGAGGCTCAATTATTTTTGATATCTCGCCCGCTTTACCATGCGTACCGGGACGGCCAATCGAACGCATCATCGCCTCTGAGCAGGGCAGCAGAACTCCAGAGTTCACCGAACGTGGCTGGGAGATTAATGTATATGACATCCGAGCCATTGCTGGAACGTTGATGCAGGTAACGCAACACTCGATTTGGCAAACGAATTCAACGGTAGGGATGCTTCAAGATCGCCTAGATCTGCGCGTCCTGGTGGCTGAAGGCAATCCTATAAAGCGAGAGGTTCTCAAGGAGCAATTACAAGTCCTGGGTGCTCGGGTGATAGCAGTTGAGGACGGTGAGCAAGCTTTGCTGATCTGGCAAGACCGCTCTTTTGATACAGTTATTACTAATGTGAAGACGCCTAAGATTGACGGTTACCAGCTAACGAGATGCTTACGTGAGCTTGGCGCAACACTACCGATTATCGGCTTAACCACCAATGATATGAGGGAAGAGAAAACGCGATGCCTCGAAGTGGGGATGAGCGACTTGTTGATCCAACCGATAAGCTTGAGAGCTTTGCAAGCGAGCCTCTCAGCGCAAGGCTCACCAAGTCTTCTCACGCATTTTCCCGAATGCAAAGTAGAGGTGTTTGTCGAGCCAACCGATGATCTAGGTGGATGGATTGCACTTTCGCCCGCGATGCATAGCCTGTTTGTCACAACCATGCTAGCGGACCTAGCGATAGTCGAGTCAGCGTTAAAGGAAACTAATACATCAAAACTCATCAGTTACTTGCATCGAATGCATGGCTCATTTGCGACCGTGCGCGCTACTATGTTAGCGGCGGCGTGTAATGAATGTGAAATCGCGTTACATCGAGCCCCCTTGAGCCCGAACTCCAAGTTCGCTATAGACGCGTTACTTAAGCGCTCACATGCAGTTCTCGCGAGGTTGAAAAAGTAAGCGCCTAATTCAGCGATAGTTTGAAATGAAAATCTGCACTGACTGTCGGAAAGGTCCCGTGCGAGAAAGCGACCGACGGGATCGTGCGCTCTATTTTATTGCCGTCAAGCAAATAATGCTGTTTCATGATGAAATGTACTGAAGACCGCAAAAAAGATGCTATATGATGAATTTCTTTTTTTGCTGCAGTCTCCAGCCTCAGCAACCTCAACCATCAGGGCAAGTTCACCGTCACGACGTAAGCGCCCGACTGGATGGGTTCACCAAAGTAGTCCACAAGCTGATAGCGCTGGTCATGGTAATACGCGCCGTTAGCAGTATCCGCCAAAAGTACTATACGCGCCGATGGATCACCTACCTTTTGAGCGCTTGGAAACGATGGCGCATGGTACACCGTGATGCGCTTACCGCTGCTCGCAAAGGGGCATACAGTTAACTCAAATAGCGGACCGTTTGGAGCATTGCTGACGCAACCGGACTCTACAATATTTCCGTGGAAATGAATGACTCCTTGGGGGGCTGCCTGCGCCGAATCATAACAGCTTCCCGATATAATGATTAATCCAACCATCGCTGACAAATTTTTGATGCTCATGTCGATAATCCTTACCATGGTAGTTGGAAAGAAAGTCGACGTTCTGCGAGAAAACTTGAGGTTACTCGTCGAAATTATCAAAAATCAGTCGATTTTTTCAATGCATCATTCACGCGTGTTCGACTGAACCGGTCGTTCTAATCTGAACCTTCATGCAAGCGAATTTTTTCTCTATGCAAACTTTATGGATGCTCGGTGGGGAGCAGCATCGCCCTAGCCACACTGCAGAGCTTACGGCGTTTCAATGTTCCAAATGAAACTTATGCGCGACGCGAAGTCTTGTTAATCCTCCCCTTTGAACCGTTAGCCTGAATGCTCTCCATTTTGAGGGTCAGCGTGTCGCGGTGATATTCAGTTCTTGGATAGTGTTCATCTGTATTTTCTTACAAAATTGCGGTTGGTAAGGATGGTTGAATCGTCTGCGAGGCCGGGAATGAGCGGGCGCCACCTCTATCAGCAGGCTTGCCGTCAGGCGGCCATGGCCTCGCCTTCATCCGTTTCTGGAACCGTCTTCACTACGTAGCAGCGTTGGGGGCCTAAACCGGGCAGACGGATCAAGCTGTACGCCTTGCTGTCGCGTCCTGGCTCGAGCACGCCCCGTCGTAGCAACTCCTTGTTTACCGCACTGATGTTCATGCCCTTGAAAATCTCGGCCCTCCAGGCTTCGGGCAACACGTAGTAGGTGTTGGTGGTGTGTAGGGCGTCGCCCGTGCCGTGTTCCATCGTCTTGCGAAAACCCAGTCGATCAATTGTGCGTGGGCCGTGTTCATCGATCTTGGCGGCGGCGGATTCCCAGCGGGTAAAGCGGCTTTCGCCAAAGCGCTCGATGACCTTGCGCAGTCGCGCCAAGATCGCATCACCCTCGAAATTTCCTGCGCCGCCACGCTCAGCCAGCCACGCATGCAAACACACCCGTGCGGCAGTCGTAGCTGTGCCGTCCGGCCAGCAGGTCACACCGAAAGCGGTGGCCAATTCTCCGGCCGCTGCTGCGAGTCCAAAGCGAAGGGCGGCACGCTGTGCTTGTCCGCTGGCCGAGGCGGGCAGGTTTTGGGTGATGAACTGCTCCACCGTTCGGCGAATAATCACCGACCACCTGAGCATTTCACCAGATGCACACAGTGCGCGCAGGAAGGCGGTGAGGGGCGTGCCGTAGTATTTGGCTACGCGGGCCTTGAGTGCATCGGAGAGGGCAGCAGCGTCCTCAAAACCGTTCAGCACATCGAACATGCCGAGCCCTTTGCTTGCATCCGCAGGCACGGCGAGCATGCGCACTTCCATACCGGCTTTCAGCTCCTTGTTGGCATCTGCCATGTGCTGCGCCAACGTCTTCTCGCCGGTCGAGATAAACAGCAAGCGCCACTCCTGCACCTGTCGGCCCGCTTGTCCTCGATCATTCGCCCGGGCCTTACCGGTGCCGTTACCGAGCATGTAAACCGTCTCGCCAATAATGCGTGGATCGCACATGCCGATTTCATCCAGCACCAGTAGGCCGTCTGAGTGAGCGGCGGCGATGGACTCCAGCGCGTTATCCGTGGAGCGCCACGAACGTACCAGACGCGGCCCGCCATAGACCGAGGCAGCGACCTGCAAGTGGGTGGTCTTGCCGCCGGAGCTGTCGCCGTAGAGGTGGAAGCCGCCCGACTCATGCCCAAGCAGGTTCAGGAGAGGCCCCGCAAAGGCCACAGAGACGACAAACGCCAAGCGGTGATTACCAACGCACAGCGCCCCGATTTGCTGCTGCCATTGCTCCAGAGAACCCGCCTCGCTGATCGGTGGCAGCTGGGCACCGGCTTCATAAAAATACAGATGTTCGGCGTGCGAGCCGATCTGTTGTTCGGGCAGAAGGAAGGCGTTGTCGTGCCAGCCCAGGCGCGTCACCAATCGTGCGCGCTGGGCGCTGTCGAAGCCGCCGAGATAACTCTGCAGATCATTGCGTGCGTTACGTCCAGACCGGCTTCCCGCAAGGCGCAGGCCCATGTCTACCAGTGGACCGAGTACGTCCTTGCCGAAGTCGCCAGTCATGGTTCGGGCCGGAATATTCCAGCGCTTTTTGGCGCCGTCCGGGTCGTCGAACTCGACCAGCAAACCCCAGTTGTGGCCCTTGTCGTCGCGAGTACGGGCGATGATTTCAAGAGGCGAACACACTGGGCGTGCCTCGCCATCATCACCGGAATAAAACACCCCTTCAGGCGTCAGGCGAAAGCCGCCCGGCAACAGGTCATTTTTCGATTTCGTAGGACGTTTGGCGGGTACCTTGGCCTCCGATTGTTGAGGCTCAGTGGGCTCAGTAACACTTCCGAAAAACTCGCCGTTGTGCACCAGCTCGGCGACGTGGTCAGCGGTCCAGCCTTTGGATAACGCATCCGCTGCATCGTCGCCGTCTGCCCATTTCCCGCCTTTGACGAGTGTCGGCTTGCCGCCTTTGCTGCTGGGCTTGAGCATGAACACGTCGAGCAAAATTCGTTGTACCGAAGCGGCGCCCAGCTCAATCAACTTGAGCTCGATGGCGTCCATGCAGGTCTTACCGCTGGCATCGTTATCCGGCCACAGCACCACCTCGCGCCCTTTGAGTGGCGTCAGGTCGGCCTTGTGCCAAGAGTTGGAGCCGTTCGGCCAGCACGTGGCTACATGTTCGGGCATCAGTTCAGCTGCGGCGTCAGCAGCCTTTTCACCCTCACACAACACCACAGGCGCATCGGAGCGCTGTGCCAGCTCATCCAGGCGCAGCAATGGCCTGGGCTCAGGCAGGCCTTGCCAGCGCCACTGTGTGGTTTGCCCATCGGAGCGCTTGCACCAGGTCAACGGTGCGAAAACCTTTCGCGGTTTGCCGTCTTCATCGGGACTTAGGTCGAAGCGATACAGCGCCATGACCGGCTGGCCCTGAGCATCGCGATAGATCCACACCTTGGACGGGGCGCCGTGTTGCCGATGTTTGGCCGGGCACTTGTTCATGGCCTCGGCCGGGATCGGCTGAATCGCGACCCACTCAGGCACTGCGCTTTTCGTCGGTGCGCTTTTGGTGGTTGCAGATCCTGCTGAAACACTGAGCAGATCCGCCAGCTTTTTGCAGGCATCAACGTCGGTGCCGCCATTGATGTAACGTACCAGGTCGATCAGGTCCCCGCCCTTATCTCCAGTGGCAAAATCCGCCCAGGTGCCTTTGCTCAAGTTGACCTTGAGTGAGCCTGCGCGTTTGTCCGTGCGCGTCGGGTTTGGTGCTGTGTATTCCTTTCCGCCGTCGACACGTTTGCCGTTCGGCAGCCAGTGCGCAAGCACACGGTCGATGTGCTTCAGGGCAACGCTTTTTACGTCGGCAAAGCTGGGGCGTTTTGAGGTGTTGCCGGTGCGCTGAGTCATGTTGCTGTCCTCGACTCAAGTAACGCCTCGTTCACGTCGCCGATCAGCGCTTTTGCCATCTCGCCGAGGTAGAACGCAGGCCAACTAAAACGCTCGCCCGCATCGCTGATGGCGGCGTCGAGGATCAGTTGATTGGCGTGGTGCAGAATTTGGGAGACGGCTTCAAGTGCGTCTTCCAACGGGATAGCGGCATTCACCCGAAACAGGTTTTGGCCGTTACCGTTGGCAGGGGAGAACTCGGAGCGTCCACGCGTGCTGGAGTGGGTCACAGCGCACCGCCTTTCTGACCCATCGGCACAGAGGAGGCATCACCGTACATGTTGAGTGTTTTGATCAAGCCCAATTTGCCGCGCACGTCCCAAATAACAGACGACAGCACGCGGTTTGAAAGCAGGGGTTTATCGCCGTCTAAGTGATCTTCCAGCAGCATTAGCACTGAGTCGGCGCGGTCGAGGGCGCAAGTGATAGCGTCGATGGGAATACCGGCTTCAGCGTCCTGGCTGACGCAGAGCAAATCTTCGGGAAGTGAGAAGCCTGGGAGCATGCTCATTGTGCACCCCCAAAGACTCTCAGATTTTCATGTTTGATTGTTTGGGCGTTTGAGTCCGCCCATTCGGCGTATTGATAATCTTGCTTGTTGAGGGGGGTGAGCGGCACTTGAATTTTATAGGCGCCACAGCAACGAAGGACTTCAAGGTCAACTGCTCGTGTCGTGTTCGACATTCTGCGTTGATCAAGAATTACCCCCATATGGTCTATCAAATTTATGGTGATATGCTTAGAAGGTTGCATTGCGGTCTGCTCAGATTTGCTGTGTGACAGTCGAGTCAGTGGTACGAACACTGACTCGACACCCTTTTCTTCGAGGGACAGGTATAGAGCTAAGCTACTCGATAGAATTCTTTGCAGATTTGCTCCCTCGAATAACGACGCGCTCACCTTGATCCTTCCTTTGCTGCGCGTTCAATCCACGCCTTGAGCTCGGTCATCAGAATCAGACGCCGCCGTCCGAGTTTGAAAGCTTTAAGGTCGCCCGCAGCGATGAGCTCATAAACGCCAGATCTTGAATAGCCAACCACGCGGGCTGCGTCTTCAACGCTAACTGCTAGGGGGGAAATGTGTTCGGGATTGTTCATTAGCTTGCCTGTCCTTGATCGGTGGAGCGGACTGTACGATACTGGTCCGGACGTAAACATCCTATTTGTAAGTAACACGATCTGCAAGCAAAAATATTATGGGCTCTCAGAGGAGGGAAAATGGCTAATCGTTCAAAGAAGGCGGTTTTATCAGCTAGGGTCGACCCCTACCTCAAAGCCGCGCTGGAATTGCTGGCGGTCTCGCGAAACGAGAAAATTGTAAAGATCCTAGAGTCCTGCCTTGAGAATGGAATGAATGACAGAATCATTGCGAATCCGTTTAAAACTCCGCAAAAAAAATTGGAGAAAGTCAGTTTCATGGTCGCATTCGCGGCTATCTGGTCGGAGAATGAAACGCTTTACAAATTACGCGCTGGAACTCTAGGGCCTGATTTTGCTGGCGAGGAGTTGTCGATGGTCGCTATGTTTATCAACGGCGATAAGTATTTCGACGGGGAATTCGATGTTTTTGGGGATCTAAACGGTTCGAAAGATACGTTTGGCTTTGAACCGCGAATCCAACCTCGCGTGGACCTTGCGTTGGTGGAGAGGGAATGGCCAATTGTTGAGGAATACGTGAGATTCCTCTCGAACAACAAGCCACTTCAGCCGGGCTATGCCGATTACAAAAGTATGCGAGCTCACTCTCTGGCTAAATGAGTTCAACCGCAGCGGCTTTTGTTTCCGGCGCCAGATGGGCATATCGTAGTGTCATCTTAATATCGGCGTGCCCCAGCAGATCCCGTACCGTGTTGAGCGGTACGCCGGCCATTACGAGGCGTGAAGCGAAGTCGTGACGCATATCGTGCCAGCGGAACCCGTCGATCTGCGCCCGCTCAAGTAACTTGAGCCAGGCGCTTTTCACGTCGTCAAAGCGACCGCCGTCCTGGCCAGGGAACACATACGGCGATTTTTTTACCTGCTTCTTCCAGGCTTCAAGTACGCCCAACGCCTCCTTATTCATCGGGATATGGCGCGTATCGCTGGTCTTGGTGGTGGCCCCAGCGACTGTGATTGTCTTGGTGCCGAAGTTCACTGCTGACCATTTCAGGTCGAACAGCTCTCCGCGCCTCATGCCGGTATTCAACGATACCAACACCATTGGCTTCAGGTGATCGGTGAAAGGTAGTTGCAGCAGGCTTGGCATCGGCTCTTTGTGGCGGCCCGTCCGCCAAGTGTTTGCACTCTCACGCTCGGCCCTCATTTCATCCTGTCGAGTGTCCAGGGCATTGCGTAGACGCTTTGTCTCGTCGGCACCTAGGTAGCGAATCACCCCCTTTGAATCGACTTTGAGCTGTTTCAGCTTGGCCAGTGGGTGTGTGTCGATGTACTCCCACTCAACGGCACGACTGAAAACACCACTGATCGAGCCCATCTTTCGATTCACCGTCGAGGCCTTGTTGCCGGCCTGCATCCATCCGGTGCGGATCTGCTCCAGGTCTCGCCCGGTGATCGCGTCCAGGCGCTGGGACATGATTGGGTCAAAGTTATTGCTCAGGGTGTGTTGTGTCTTCTCGTGGCCTTTGTGGTGAGCCTTGAACCACGGCATATAGGTGTCGTCAATGAAGTCGCGCAAGGAGGGCAGGGTGGCGCCCTTTCGGCCTTGAGTGACCGCCAGAGGCTCTCCATGTGCTCGTGCTTCTGCGAGGTACTGAGTGGCCTCAGTGCGCGCTTGATCAAGCGTGAGAATGCCGACACGGCCTAAAGTTTTCTTCCGGCCACGGGCCCAGGAGACGACGTAAGACTTTGCTCCTGCGGCAGTGACGCGCACGAATAGTCCGCCGACGGTGGTATCGTGAACTTCGTATTCGTTGCCAGTGACCTGCAGTGATCCCAGCAGTTTGGCTGTTAGCTTCTCTTTCAATTTGTTCCCATGGGTGCATGGTGGGTGCAAAAAGAACTATACGGGGTCGTTTTTACGGACACAACCGGACGCTAAGGCCAATAAATACAGGGTTTTCTCAATGGTGGCTGGGCTTGATATGACCCTCCTAAGGGGAAGGTTGGCCGTTCGAACCGGCCCTGGGACACCAGATTCGCAATCCCTATAGGAAGCCCCGCACAGAATATTCTGGCGGGGCTTTTTCGTGGGTGTTCTATCTTTTCCACTACCGGTCGAACCTTGCCGTTGATCGAGGTTCACAGCAGGTGCCGTCGGGTATTTTTCGCAACGGTGTACCTTGCACGCCACCCGGCAGCGTCTGAGCTGTTATGCAAAATAATCCCCGGAAACAGTGCCTTTCGCCTGTCCGGATTCCGCTACCCCGGACTATCATGCCGATAGCCCTGTCTCTCACTGCAAGGAGCCGCTCGGAACGCCGATGCGCCAGATCTGGAAACCTTTTCGAGCCCTTTATTTCGCTTCCTTGATGATGCTGATCGGCTCTGGCCTGCTCAGTACCTACTTGGCCCTGCGCCTGGCGGCCGACCATGTCGATAGCCTGTGGGTGGGTGCGCTGATGGCGGCCAACTATTTTGGCCTGGTGCTGGGTGGCAAGATTGGGCACCGCCTGATTGGTCGTGTCGGGCACATCCGGGCTTACGCCACTTGTGCCGGGATCGTCGGCGCGGCGGTGCTGGGTCACGGCCTGATCAACTGGCTGCCGGCCTGGATCGTGCTGCGGATGATCGTGGGCCTGGGGATGATGTGCCAGTACATGGTCATCGAAAGCTGGCTCAATGAGCAGGCGGACGCCAAGCAGCGTGGCGCGGTGTTCAGTGGCTATATGATCGCGTCCTACCTGGGCTTGGTGCTGGGTCAGCTGATCCTGGTGATGCACCCTGAGCTTGGCCTGGAATTGCTGATGCTGGTGGCGCTGTGTTTTGCCTTGTGCCTGGTGCCGGTGGCGATGACCCGGCGCATTCACCCGGCACCCTTGCACCCGGCACCGATGGAGCCGCGCTTCTTTATCAAGCGCGTGCCGCAGTCGTTGAGTACGGTGCTGGGCGCGGGGTTGATCGTGGGCTCGTTCTACGGCCTGGCGCCGCTCTACGCCTCGCAGCAGGGGCTGACCACCGAGCAGGTGGGTCTGTTTATGGGTAGCTGCATTTTTGCCGGCCTGGTGGTGCAGTGGCCATTGGGTTGGTTGTCGGACCGCTATGACCGCGCGCTGCTGATTCGCTGCTTTGCCCTGTGCCTGGCGGTGGCGGCGTTGCCGCTGGCGGTAATGACCAACGTGCCGCTGGAGGTGTTGTTCGTGGCGGGCTTCTTGTGTTCCCTGGTGCAGTTTTGCCTGTACCCGCTGGCGGTGGCGTTCTCCAATGACCACGTGGAGGGTGACCGCCGCGTGTCGCTCACGGCCATGCTGCTGGTGACCTACGGCGTCGGCGCCAGTATCGGGCCGTTGCTCGCCGGTGTGGTGATGAAGATGTTCGGCAGCCACATGCTGTATGCGTTTTTCAGCCTGTGTGCGTTGATCCTGGTGTGGCGCATCCGGCCTAAAGCGGTGACCAACCTGCATCAGGTGGACGACGCGCCGTTGCACCATGTGGCAATGCCCGACAGCATGTCCAGCTCGCCGCTGGTGGCCTGCCTCGATCCGCGGGTGGATGAGGCGGTCGTGCAGGAGCAGATGCAAACCAGTGCTCCAGAGCCAGAAGCCGAGCCCGAAGCACCGGCGGATGAGCCCGCCGTTGAGGCGCCATCAGACCCGCTGGACCCCGACGAGCATCCCCACGACTTGAGCAGGGCGCGCCCCTGAACGCAAAAACGGGCAGATCCCATCAGGATCTGCCCGTTTTTTGTCGCGATCTTTAAACCTTAAAAATCGTCGTCTTTATCAAAGCGCCGCGCTTCGCGTTGCAGCTGATACACGAACCGCTCGACCTGGCGTTGCACCAACCCACTCATGTTGTGGAAGCGCACACCGGCGAAAGTGGTATTGATCTTCTCTTCGAAGTGCAGGTAACGCAGTTCGACCGAGGTGGTCATGCTGCCAAAGGGCAGGGCGGCGATAAAGCGGTCGTACACCTGGCCCAGTTGCAGGCGCTCGGAGATGTCGCCTTCAAAGCGCAATTTGCAGCCGGTGGCGGAAATATCCAGCAGTTTGCCGCTGACCGGTGCCTTGAGTTTCTCGCCGCCCAGCTCGATGTTGACCAGTTGGGCCAGCTTCAAGGCGGCGCGGAAGGCATTGCGGCGCTGGTGGTAGACCACTTCGTCAGGCAGCGCGCCAGTGTAAATGCGGTGGCCGTCCTTTTCGCTGATGCTCAGGTTGCCGTTGCTTTCCCACGCAACACGTACGCCGTCGTGGAAGCCTTCGATTCGGAAGGGTTCGCCATTTTCCAGGTGACGTTCGCCGTCGCGCGGGATCATCTCGTCCAGGGCCAGCGTGCCGCTGTCGCGGTCGACGTCCACCAGGTAGCTCTGGAAGCGCTGGCTGCGTTCGTGGAAGGTGATGATCAGCGGGTCATGGCTGTCTTGCAGCATGCGCAAGGTGCCGGCGATTTCCAGAGGCGTGGTGAGCACCTTGGGTGGCTGCGGTGCATCTTCCGCATTAAGGGCGTTGAACACGGTTCTTCCATCTCCAGACAAAATACGACTACACGCAAGAACAGGCATTTTGCCAGTATGTGGCGCGCCTTGGATAGGGCGGGCCGTAAACCGGCATCAGGCTTGGCTGCGGGTGCTTGGCTTGACCAGGCGCGAGGTGGAGCCCTGGGCGTTGTAAAGCGCCGGAGGCTCGCCGCCGTGAAGTATACGCAACTGGTTGGCGGTCGTAGCTTGCTGAAGCTGGATCGACTGACCGTTGAGCAGGTTGGCTTCCTGGCACTGGGTGAGCAATTGATTGAGTACTTTGCTCTGGGCCAGTAGTTGATCGCCGACCGAGGAATGGCTGGCCAGCTGTGCCAACCCATCATGGTCGGCGGGCAGGCCCAGGCTCACGAGGATCTGGCTGCGTTTTTTGCCGTGCTGTTCCAGCAGGACAATAAGCGACTGCTTGCGTGCCAGGATTTCTTCCAGCAGAGGCATGTCCCGACCATAGAGGGCCAGGGATTCTTCCCTGAGCAGCTCAAGGAGCTGCTGGGTCGGCGCGAGATCATCGATGATCAGTTGAAGCAGATTTTCGTCGTGATGCATGGCTGGCCTTGGGGTTTAAGCGTCCAAAAGCCCGGCGCAGGCCTTTGCCTAGCGCTCGGCTTCGAAGTTAAGCAGCTTGCTGGCTACACGGTTGCTGTCGACTTTATAGCTGCCATCGGCGATCGCCTGTTTCAATTCGGCCACGCGGGCTTTATTGACTACCGGTTGGTCGCGCAGCGAGTCAGTGACCTTCTGCAACTGTTGAGCCTCATTGCTCAGGTGTACGGATTCCCCGCTCTGGCTGGCGCTGGCCTGTTCTGCCTTGGCGGGCAGCGCCGGGGCCTTGGCTTCTACGTTGTCCTTGGGACTGGTGGTGCGCGTAGTGCCTGACGTCGTCGGGGTGTTATTCAAACGGCTGAAATCGATGACCATGATAAAAAAACCTCTGGGTATTTGGACGCTTGCCATGTTTTCGGCCATACCCGGACAAACTTTAGGCGCGAATGACAATAAATCTCCGCACGGGGCTTCTCGTGCACAGTGTAGGAAAACCCAGCGTCCTGTACCAGTAATCTATAAAGCGACCTCGACTTGCCCTGGGGCTGTTACCCGCGCCTTGATCACGCGGTTGGAGTTGAGGTTCTTGACGCGAATCTGTTCGCTCATGCCGCCGTTGGACAGCGCTTCGCCCGGCATTTTCACATTCAAGCCGCCGCTGCTCGCGGAAATCACCACCTGGTCGCCCTTGCGGATGACCTCGGCCTGTTCCAGGTGCACCAGGGTAATCACCTGATCGGTGACCACTGGTCGGGTCAATCTCTGCCCGATGGCCTGGTCCAGGGATGTCAGGTAGCCCTGGCTGATCTGGCTGATGTCGCGCTCACGCAGTACGACGTCCTCGAAATCGATGATGCCCGTGCGCTTCAGTGGGCGGGCAACCACCACCACATCACGGAACAATTTGACCTGGGCCGGTACGAATACGGTCCAGGGCGAGGCGCCTTCGCAGCGTACCTTTACCGTTACGCGCCCGATGGGTTGGGCGGGACTTTCCAGGGTTGCTGTCAATTCCTTGTCGCACATCGGCATGCGCAGGCGCGGGTCCAACTGGTTGACCTGGATTTCATAACGCCCCGGCGTCTGTGTGGTTGCCAGATAATCTTCTACAGTGAACTCAAGAAAGCCTTGGGTGACGCCGATAAGTAGATCAGGCAAGGTGACGTTCTCTGCACGGGCCGTGGTGCCCAGGCTGAAGGCAAGCAGCGCCAGCGGTGCGCAGAGCAATCTGAAAAACCGTGTCAGGTGAAGGCGTCGGGAAACTGTCGTTGTAATGTCCATAATTGAACAAATAGCAAAGCTCGTGCCGTTTTAGTGTTGGGGCGCGCCGCCCTTGTAGGTATAGCCAAAGGTTTTAGCGTAGGAGTCATGGCATGGCAGGAGTAATGGATTCAGTAAACCAGCGCACACAGCTGGTAGGGCAGAATCGCCTGGAGTTGCTGCTGTTTCGCCTGGATGGCAAGCAGTTGTATGGCATCAACGTATTCAAGGTGCGGGAAGTGCTGCAATGTCCCAAGCTGACGATCATGCCCAAGTCCAGTCCGGTGGTGTGCGGTGTGGCGAATATTCGTGGTGCGACTATCCCGATTCTTGACCTGGCCCTGGCCACCGGTTCGGCCGGCCTGCAGGATCGCGAGAACCCGTTCGTGATCATTACCGAGTACAACACCAAGACCCAGGGTTTCCTGGTGCGCTCGGTGGAGCGCATCGTCAACATGAACTGGGAAGAGATCCATCCGCCGCCCAAGGGCACCGGTCGCGATCACTACCTCACGGCGGTGACGCGGGTCGATAACCAGTTGGTGGAGATCATCGACGTGGAGAAGATCCTCGCCGAAGTGGCGCCCACCTCGGAATCGATTTCCGTGGGAGTGGTCGACGCCGAAACGGCCCACAAGGCGGTCTCGCTGCGTGTGCTGACGGTGGATGACTCCTCGGTGGCGCGTAAACAGGTGACTCGTTGCCTGCAAACCGTCGGCGTGGACGTTGTCGCCCTCAATGACGGGCGCCAGGCGTTGGATTACCTGCGCAAGCTGGTGGATGAAGGCAAGAAGCCGGAAGAAGAATTCTTGATGATGATCTCTGACATCGAGATGCCGGAAATGGACGGCTATACCCTCACTGCTGAGATACGCAGCGATCCACGCATGCAAAAACTGCATATCATCCTGCATACTTCGTTGTCGGGCGTATTCAATCAGGCGATGGTCAAGAAAGTCGGTGCCGATGACTTCCTTGCCAAATTCCGCCCTGATGACCTGGCATCCCGGGTAGTCGACCGGATCAAGGCAGCAGATCACGGCTAGGGTTTTCCCCTGGCGGTCATACGATTTTAGAGGCGGTATCAGTGTCTACGGGTAATTTGGATTTTGAACAGTTCCGGGTCTTCCTGGAAAAAGCCTGTGGCATATTGCTCGGTGAAAACAAGCAATACCTGGTATCCAGCCGTCTTAACAAACTGATGGAGCAGCAGGGCATCAAGTCCCTGGGCGAGTTGGTTCAGCGGATCCAGGGGCAGCCGCGCAGTGGCCTGAAGGAGATGGTGGTCGATGCCATGACCACCAACGAAACCCTGTGGTTTCGCGATACCTACCCCTTTGAAGTGCTCAAGAGCAAAGTGCTGCCGGAGGCCATCAAGGCCAGCCCGGGCCAGCGCCTGCGTATCTGGTCGGCCGCCTGCTCTTCGGGTCAGGAACCGTACTCGATTTCGATGTCCATCGATGAGTTCGAGCGGACCAACATGGGCCAGCTTAAAGCCGGGGCGCAGATCGTCGCCACCGACCTGTCCGGCACCATGCTCACCAATTGCAAGACCGGCGAGTATGACAGCCTGGCCCTGGGCCGTGGCTTGTCCCAGGAACGCCTGCAACGTTACTTCGACCCGAAAGGGGCAGGGCGTTGGGCGGTCAAGGCGCCGATCAAGAACCGTGTGGAGTTTCGCTCGTTCAACCTGCTCGACAGCTACGCCAGCCTGGGCAAGTTCGACATGGTGTTCTGCCGCAACGTGCTGATCTACTTCTCGGCCGAGGTGAAGAAAGACATCCTGTTGCGCATCCACGGCACCCTCAAGCGTGGCGGCTACCTGTTTCTCGGTGCATCCGAGGCGCTCAATGGTTTGCCGGATCACTTCCAGATGGTGCAATGCAGCCCTGGGATCATCTACCAGGCCAAATAATCAGGCCAGATAATAATGTGGGAGCGGGCTGGCTCCCGATAGCGGTGTATCAGTGATAGAGACATCAACTGATCAGCCGCTATCGGGGGCAAGCCTCCTCCCACATTTGTTTCTGCGGCAAAAAAGTTGAAGAAAGCGGCAACTCCCCATTGCCGCTTTACTGGCGCCACGCGGAAACCCGTTGCCGCTTTTCTGGCATTGCCGCCGGCAAGCTCCTCGCAACCCCTTGATTTACGGGGGTATCAGATATTGGCATGCGCCTTGCTATAACCCTGTTAACAGCAGGTCAGCCTAAAGGTTTCCGCCATGAGCATCAGCTTCGATAAAGCGCTCGGTATCCACGAACAAGCCCTGGGCTTTCGCGCCCAGCGTGCCGAAGTCCTGGCCAACAACATTGCCAACGCCGACACCCCGAACTACAAGGCTCGGGACCTGGATTTCTCCGCCGTGCTCGCCGCACAGCAGGACAAGACCAAGAACGGCACCTTCGCCTTGAACATGACCAACAACCGTCATATCGAAGCACAAGGCCTGAGCAGTGGTGACGAGTCGCTGCTGTATCGCACGCCGATGCAGCCGTCGATCGACCAGAACACCGTCGACGCCCAGCTGGAGCAATCGGCCTATGCCGAGAACTCGGTGAACTTTCAGGCCAGCTTTACCCTGCTCAACAGTAAATTCAAAGGGCTGATGTCAGCCCTGCGTGGAGAGTAAGCCATGTCCCTGTCCAGTGTTTTCAATATTGCCGGCAGTGGCATGAGCGCGCAGACCACGCGCTTGAACACCGTCGCCAGTAACATCGCCAACGCCGAGACCGTGTCTTCGAGCATCGACCAGACCTACCGCGCCCGTCACCCGGTGTTCGCCACCATGTTCCAGGGCGGCCAGAGCGGTGGCAGCGATTCGCTGTTCCAGAACCAGGATGCTGCCGGCCAGGGCGTGCAGGTCCTCGGTGTGGTCGAAGACCAGAGCAACCTCGAGGCCCGTTACGAGCCGAACCATCCTGCCGCGAACGAAAAGGGTTATGTCTATTACCCCAACGTCAACGTGGTCGAGGAAATGGCAGACATGATCTCCGCCAGCCGCTCGTTCCAGACCAACGCGGAAATGATGAATACCGCCAAAACCATGATGCAGAAGGTCCTGACCCTGGGTCAGTGATAAGGGGCGCCAAATAATGGCCATCGTTGATACCACGACCAATACGGCAGTCCAGGACCTTTTCAACTCCAAGGTCAAGACCGCCACCGACAACACCACTGTCGCCGACGCTACCAAGACGGCGACAGGCAGCCAGTCCCTGGGCAAGGACGCGTTCCTGCAATTGCTGGTGACCCAACTGAAAAACCAGAACCCGCTGTCGCCTCAGGACAACGGTGCGTTCGTGGCCCAGTTGGCCCAGTTCAGCAGCCTGGAAGGCATCAATACCCTGAACGACTCGGTCAATGCGATCTCCAGTAACTTCAGCTCGTCGCAGGCGCTGCAGGCTTCGTCGCTGGTGGGGCGCTCGATCATCACCCAGACCAACAAGGCCTTGGTGGACACGAGCAAGAGCATGACCGGTTCGGTGGCGGTGACTGCGGCGACAGGCAACGTCTCGATCAAGATCTCCGATAAAGACGGCAACGTGGTGCGCACTATCGATATGGGTGCCCAAAGCGCGGGTTCGTCAGACTTTATCTGGGATGGCAAGAACGAGAACGGTGAGGTCGCCCCGGCCGGCACCTACACCTTCGCGGCGACGACCAAGAACGACCAGGGTGAGTCGGTGGCCATGGCGACTTCGTTGCCGGCAACGGTGACCAGCGTGACGTTGAGCAAGACCGGCGGCGAAATGCTGCTGAACCTTGCAGGTGGCATGGGCAGCGTCAAGCTGTCGCAAATTCAGACTATCGGTACATAGAGCCGGCTAAATACGGCAGAGGGAGAGAAACATGTCTTTTAATATCGGCCTTAGCGGCCTCTATGCGGCCAACAAACAACTGGACGTAACCGGCAACAACATTGCCAACGTTGCGACCACTGGCTTCAAGTCGTCCCGTGCGGAATTCGCGGATATCTACGCCGCGTCCAAACTGGGCACCGGCCAGAACAGCATCGGCAACGGTGTGAACCTGGCAGCGGTGTCCCAGCAGTTCACCCAGGGTGACGTCAACAACAGCGGCGGCGTGCTGGACATGGCGATCCAGGGCGGTGGCTTCTTCGTGCAGAAGGGCAGCGATGGCTCGCTGGAATACACCCGGAGCGGTGCCTTCCGTGCCGACAAAGACGGCTACATCACCAACAACACCGGTACCTCGCGCCTGCAGGGCTACGCGGCAGATGACGACGGCAAGATCATCAAAGGCGGCTTGACCGACCTGCAATTGAACCTGTCGTACCTGCCACCGAAGGCGTCCACCAAAGTGGACTCCACCAGTAACCTGAACTCGTCGGAGCCGGTGATCAACCAGACCACCAAGCCGTTCGACCCGACTGACACCACCACTTTCACCACCCAGTACAGCACCACCCTGTACGACTCCCAGGGCAACTCCCACGAGATGGTGCAGTACATGGTGAAAACCGACGCCAACAAGTGGAGCGCCTACACGCTGATCGATGGCCGTAACCTGGATGGTTCCAAGCCTACAACGACGGGTACCACTGCTCCCGTGCCGTCGGTATTGAGCTTTGACGGTGCCGGTAAACTGACGGATATCACCACCGCAGGCGTGCCTGGCACGACCCTGACGCTCACCGGTTGGATCCCGGGCTCGGTGACCAATGGCGTATGGACGCCTAACAAGGCTACAGCGCCAAATATTGCCGTCAACATGGCCAATATCACCCAGTACAACTCCGCCAGCTACCGCAACCCGCCGACCACCGACGGTTACGCCACTGGCCAGATCACCGGCCTGAAAATCGACGGCAATGGCGTAATGTTCGCCACGTTCAGCAACCAGCAGAGCAAGGCCATCGGCCAGATCTCCCTGGCCAGCTTCAACAACGAGCAAGGCTTGCAGCCATCGGGTGGCACCACCTGGAGAGAAACCTTCGCTTCGGGCCAGCCGGGTTATGACTCCCCGCAATCCGGCACCCTGGGTTCGATCGTGGCCAACTCCCTGGAGAACTCCAACGTCAACCTGACCAACGAACTGGTGGACCTGATCAAGGCCCAGAGCAACTACCAGGCGAACGCCAAGACCATTTCCACCCAGAGCACCATCATGCAGACCATCATTCAGATGACCTGATGCGGTAGTGCTCCACAAGAAGCCCCTCGTAAGAGGGGCTTTTTTGTGGATGTGGGAAAATACCTCTAGACGCGGCAGGTTACGCGTTGAAATGTATGGAGAGGAACACTCCATTCCTACCTTGCCACTGATTGGTCTAGGGCCTGCAGGCTCATCAATCTATGGAGAGGTGAAGATGTGCAGTTCAATAGTGTCCGTGTCAGGCGCTGGGCACGTAACATTCGTGCCCGGTATCGCTTCAGGAGCATCGACTCGCACTCAGCCCGTGGCTGGCGGGTCGGCGGTCAAGCAGTTGCTCAACCAGCTGTTTTACGCAGAGCAAGGCTCAAAAAAACAATTGGCTCAGGACTTGCGCGATAAGCTGAACGATCTTCGCGAGGAACTGGGTGCTGAACAATTCAAAAACATACTTGGCGAGCTGGCTGCGGGCTCGGAGTCCCCGCAGTTTCGCCAGCTTCTTCAGCCGTTGCTCGGTCCAAGGCTTGCTGGGGGTCTAGGAGTAGGAGGAGGTGCGGCTGGCGGTGGACCTTCAAGCGGCAGGGTATATGGGTTTGGCGAGAAAATGAGCAACAAGCCCATTTTGAGTGGGGCGAATTATTTTAACTATCGACCGGATCGATCCAACCCTGGCAAGAAACCCAATGATATTTGGAGTGGATTCAGCCAGGGGCCTGATGGCAATTGCGTCACCGTTTCAGCGATAAAGGCTGCAATGATGCAGTTTGGCCAGAAACCCACCGATGTCTTCAAGGAGGTGAAAGAAACGGACGATGGCTATTACGTGAAGATGCGGGATGGATTTGAGCTTCATTTAACCAAGGACGAGTTAAGGCAGGCTGCCCTTGCGTCTAAGTTTAAAGGGACCGATCCGGAGATGCTGGCCGACGCCATTTTCATGTTTGCCGTGAGCGGCAAGCGCATTGAAATGGAGGGTAATGGTATCGACGACGATATCAATAAATCAAAAAGGAGCTATGCCGATGCGTTGGAAAGCATGAACAACGGCGAGGCGGCCCATGAGGCCTTGGATCGTCTGGGGTTGAGGGGGCTCTACAGGCCTTCTACGAGCAGTGAACTCGCGAATGGCAGGTTGGGGATCGTGGCCTATGACGGCCATTCAATGGCTGTGATTGGCGGGCTGGTGGAGATGTGGGGGACCCGTGGCGGTCATCCCAAAGCGGGTATTGCATACACATTTCTCTAGAGGTTGGAGTGGCAAACGCCTTGCCGGAAAACGAAAAAAGCCCGATAAACCCTATACAGTCGGGGTCTATCGGGCTTTTTCAGTTCCGGGCGTTCAAGCCCGGGAACCGCTCAGCTTATTGACAAGCTTCGCAATCCGGCTCGTCGATCGCGCAGGCCTTTGGCACTGGCGCCGGGCCGGCCGGGGCGGCGAGCACCGAATCATCACCGTGGTTACCGCTGGACACAGCGTTCAGCTTACCGGTGTTGATGGTCGACTTCTCGGTGCTGGTCGCGGCCAGGGCACGGAGGTAGTAAGTGGTTTTCAGGCCACGGTACCAGGCCATGCGGTAGGTCACGTCGAGCTTCTTGCCCGATGCGCCGGCGATGTACAGGTTCAGGGACTGAGCCTGGTCGATCCACTTCTGGCGACGGCTCGCGGCGTCGACGATCCACTTGGTGTCCACTTCGAAGGCGGTCGCGTAGAGCTCTTTGAGTTCCTGCGGGATGCGTTCGATCTGCTGCACGGAACCGTCGTAGTACTTCAGGTCGTTGATCATGACCGAGTCCCACAGGCCGCGGGCTTTCAGGTCGCGGACCAGATACGGG